>JACDJA010000032.1_pt1 | contig 232609 bp, 244 predicted proteins | sample 7449241 | NCBI WGS metagenome assembly JACDJA01 (sample SAMN14253289, study PRJNA609438) | sludge metagenome | isolation source: initial anaerobic sludge | collected 2018-12-20 | reverse complement strand
TATATCTTGATATATTAATTTAGACTATTTTGCTTTAAATACTTTCCAAGCCGAAATTAGAAGTATAAAACCTAAAAGTAAAGTTATATATTGTGAATTTACATATTCTAACAGTAAAGAACCAATAAAAGAACCAAGAATTGAACCAAAGATCATATATAAAACAAAACTTTTCTCTTTTAAAATCTCTTTAAACTGTTCACTTTTAAAATATCTTGTAAATGCCATAATCATAGTAGGAAGACTAATACATAAAGAGATACTGCCTGCTAATTTTGGTTCTATTCCAAAGAGTAAAATTAAAGTAGGAATTATAAATTCTCCACCAGCAACACCTAAAACTGCTGCAATAACTCCAATTAATACTCCAGCAATAACTCCACTTATAAATAAAATTATACTATTCTCAAATAGAGGTTTTGAAGCTTCTAAAGAACTATGACCAAAAATCATAGAAAACGCTAAAAGAATAAGTAAAATCAAGATAATCTTATTTAGGACCTCTTGTTTTATTTTTAAAGCATAATTTGCACCAAGATAAGCACCAAAAAGACTTCCAATCAAAATATTTATGATCACCCCAAGTTCAGGTAATATTAAATCAAATCCAATAGTATTACTTCTAAAAATTAAAGAAAAGAGTACAACACATAAAGATATAACTTTGTTTATAATAACAGCAGTAATTGTTCCAAAAGAAAAAAATCCAACTAAAATTGGTAATCTAAATTCTGCTCCACCAAGGCCAATAAGTCCACCTAAAGAAGCAACTGCACCACCACTTAAAAATGAAAGTAAATCTCTTTTTTTACTCATTTTGATAATTTTCTAGGTAAAAAAGCGATTATGGAAGCAACCATAGCGACATTTAACGACTCCACCGAGCGTTTCATTGGGATTTTTAGCATCTCATTGCAGAGTGATTGCACCTCTTTGCTTACCCCATCACTCTCATTTCCTAGTACAAATATCTCTTTTTTTGATGAGCTTAAAGTGTAGATACTATCTTTAGCAGATGAGCTAAGTATATATGTTTTAGCATCAAGTCTCTCTAAGATATCGCTTAGTTTTTGACAATGGTATATGGGTAATCTAAAAAGTGTCCCCGCACTAGCTTTTATAACTAATGGTGATATTTTTGCACTATTTAGTTTTGGCAATATGATCCCATCGATATTTCCAGCAGCACATGAGCGGATAATAAGCCCTAAATTTTGTGGGTTTTGAATCCCATCTAAAGCTATTAACCTAAAACTATCTAGCTCTTTTAGCTCATTTGCATTTTTATATAGCGGTGCTTTTATATCGATCGCTACACCTTGATCTTGTTTTGCGTTTTTACTTATATGGCTTAGTGCCTCTTTGGTATGATAAGCTACTTCTACACCCCTTTTTTTGGCAAGAGTAACTATCCTATCAACAATACCGTCTGTTTTATTTGATGATGATAGGTGAAGTTTGTGTATAGATATGGTTCTATCTTCTAAAACCTCAAGGGTTACATTTCGCCCATAGAGCGTGATTAGTGAGTTAAAAAAACTCTTTTTTTCTATATAGTTTTGAGAATCTTTCAAAATAATCCTTATTTGTTAAAAAACTCTTGACATTATAAAGCAATTTAACTATAATTCTGCTTCAATTTCGATGCCGACATAGCTCAGTTGGCTAGAGCAGCTGATTTGTAATCAGCAGGCCCGGGGTTCAAGTCCTCGTGTCGGCACCATTGAAATTTGAATATTAGAAACAGTGTTAGACCAGAGATAGAATATAGGTGAGTTAGTCAAGTGGCCAACGACGGCAGACTGTAAATCTGCTCCCTATGGGTTCGGTGGTTCAAATCCACCACTCACCACCATGTAGTGTAGATGCGGGCGTAGCTCAGTTGGCTAGAGCGTCAGCCTTCCAAGCTGAGGGTCGAGGGTTCGAGTCCCTTCACCCGCTCCACTTAATCTGGAAGCTGAAGTATAGATTCAAACGAATTACTTCTACTTAAATATATAATCGCTATATATTTCTTCACTAATACTAATGATTTTTTTAAGAGTTATTCAATTATTGCTTAATCAAGCTCTTGTGGCTCAGGGGTAGAGCACTTCCTTGGTAAGGAAGAGGTCGGCGGTTCAAATCCGCTCAAGAGCTCCATTTAAAGCATATTTAAGTATTTTAAGCAATAATTGAATAATTTTTGGGTAAAATTCCAATTTCTATTCAAAATATTTAAAGTCGGAGGAGACTAAGGCTATGGCAAAAGAAAAGTTTACGCGAAATAAACCGCACGTTAACATCGGTACAATCGGTCACGTTGACCATGGTAAAACTACACTAACAGCTGCTATTACAGCAGTTTTATCGGTAGCAAATGGTTCTAAAATGATGGATTATGATCAAATCGATAATGCACCAGAAGAGAGAGAAAGAGGTATAACTATCGCTACTTCTCACGTTGAGTACGAAACTGAAAATCGTCACTATGCACACGTTGACTGCCCAGGTCACGCGGACTATGTTAAAAACATGATTACAGGTGCTGCTCAAATGGACGGAGCTATACTAGTTGTTTCAGCAGCAGATGGCCCGATGCCACAAACTAGAGAGCATATCCTTCTATCAAAACAAGTTGGTGTTCCATATATAGTTGTTTTTATGAACAAACAAGATATGGTTGATGATGAGGAGCTTTTAGAGCTAGTTGAGATGGAGATTCGTGAGCTTTTAAGCACTTATGATTTCCCAGGTGATGATACTCCAATCGTAGCAGGTTCAGCACTTCAAGCGCTTGAAGAGGCAAAAGCTGGTACAAAAGGTCCTTGGTCAGAAAAAGTTCTAAAACTTATGGCTGAAGTTGATGCTTATATCCCTGAGCCAACTCGTGAAACAGAAAAAGATTTCCTAATGCCAATCGAGGATGTTTTCTCAATCTCTGGTCGTGGTACAGTTGTTACAGGTCGTATCGAAAGAGGAACTGTAAAAGTTGGTGAGACTATTGAGATCGTTGGTATCCGTGACACTCAAACAACAACTGTAACAGGTGTTGAGATGTTCCGTAAAGAGATGGAACAAGGTGAAGCAGGAGATAACTGCGGTATCTTACTTCGTGGTATAGGTAAAGATGATGTTCAAAGAGGTCAAGTTCTTTGTAAACCAAAATCTATAACTCCACACACTAAGTTTGTAGCTGAGATATATGTTCTAAGTAAAGAAGAGGGTGGTCGTCATACACCATTTTTCAACAACTATAGACCACAATTCTATGTAAGAACTACAGACGTTACAGGTGCTATCACTCTACCAGAAGGTACTGAGATGGTTATGCCAGGTGATAATGTTAGTATCAATGTTGAGCTAATCCACCCAATCGCTATGGAAAAAGGTACTAAGTTCGCTATCCGTGAAGGTGGTAGAACAGTAGGTGCTGGAGTAGTTGCTGAGATTCTAGCATAATTTGCTAAGCAGATTATTCTAAAGTATAAAGGTTTAAGATGAGAGAAGCAATACATTTAGGTTGTGAGAAGTGCACAAGACGCAACTATCACACAACTAGAAATAAAAAAACTCATACTGAGAAGTATTCAGCGAAAAAATATTGTAAATTTTGTCGCGAACATACTCTACATAAAGAGATGAAACTGTAGGTTTTATAGACCTTTTTAAGATATATAACCTCTAAATTTTTAGAGGTTAGTATCATAAGTTGTTGCTTGATGGACTTTTGACCATCATTTTAGGTGTGTAGCTCCAATGGTTAGAGCATCGGATTCCAAATCCGAGTGATGGGAGTTCGAGTCTCTCCACGCCTGCCACATTTATTATTAGTGATACTTTTAAGTTTTACTTATAATAAATGCAAATACTATCTAGGATAACTTTAATGAAATTAGCGACACATTTTAAAAATGCAAAACTTGAGTTAGCGAAAGTAATATTTCCTACTAAAAATCAAGTTAGACAGGCATATATATCGGTTGTTATTGTTGTAGCTGTTATAACTGCATTTTTAGCACTAGTTGATCTGCTTATGTCATCAGTTATGTCATTAATTTTAGGATAAGGTGCTTATGATGGAAGAAAAAACTACAAACCACCAGTGGTACTCGATACAAACATATGGTAATGAGAAGACCGTTAAGCAGGTTATCTTAAACCTGATAGAAGAGATGAAGCTTCAAGATATCATAACCGATGTAATAGTCCCAACAGAGGATGTTATAGAGGTTAAAGATGGTAAGAAAAAAATCTCTGAGAGATCTTTGTATAGCGGATATGTTTTTGCAAGGATAGATCTAAATAAAGAGGTGATGCACATAATACAAAGCATCCCTAAAGTTTCAGGGTTTGTTGGTGAGGCAAATGTACCAACACCACTAAGCGAACACGATATAAATATAATTCTTAACTTAGTAAATAATCGTGCAGCACCTAAGCCAAAAGTATTTTTTGATGCGGGTGAGTCTGTTCGTATTATTGATGGGCCGTTCGCTAACTTTACTGCTACTGTTGATGAGTATGATCTAGTTCATGGTACTTTAAAGTTAAATGTCTCTATCTTTGGTAGATCAACACCTGTTGATATATCATATACACAAGTTGAAAAAATAGTTTAATCTTAAGAAAAGGAAAAAATATGGCAAAGAAGATACAAGGTTATATCAAGCTTCAAATCGAAGCAGGTAAAGCTACTCCAGCTCCACCAGTAGGTCCAGCTCTTGGTCAAAGAGGTGTAAATATTGTTGAGTTTACAAAAGCTTTTAACGAAAAAACAAAAGATATGATGGGGTTTAAAGTTCCTGTTATAATCACTGTTTATACAGACAAAAGCTTCACTTTTGTAACAAAACAGCCACCAGTTACAGAGTTGCTATTTAAAACAGCAGGGCTTAAAAAAGGTACAGACAACCCATTGAAAAATAAAGTGGGTAAGATTACTAAAGCACAGCTAATGGAGATAGTAGATAGAAAAATCGTCGATATGAACACAAGCGATAAAGAAGCGGCAGCAAAAAGTGTTGCAGGTTCAGCTCGTTCTATGGGTATAGAGATAGTTGAGTAAAACTATATTATCATCAACCACAGTGATATAAATATTTGTGGCAGAATTTGTAAAGGAAATTTGAAAATGAGCAAAAGATATAAACAGTTAGTAGAAAAACTAGATAAAAACAAATCTTACAGTGTTAAAGAGGCTAGCGAAACAGTTAAGTCACTAGTGAGTGCAAAGTTTGATGAGACAGTTGAAGTTGCACTAAACCTTAATGTTGATCCTCGTCATGCTGATCAGATGATAAGAGGTGCAGTTGTTTTACCTCATGGTACAGGTAAAACTGTTAGAGTTGCAGTTTTTGCAAAAGGTGCTAAGGCAGATGAGGCAAAAGCAGCAGGTGCTGATATAGTTGGAACTGATGATTTAGTTGCACAAGTAAAAGAGGGTGTATTTAACTTTGATATAGTTGTTGCAGCACCAGATTGTATGGGTCTAGTTGGACAAATCGGTCGTATCCTTGGGCCAAAAGGTATGATGCCAAATCCTAAAACTGGAACTGTAACACCAGATGTTGCTCAAGCAGTTAACAACCTAAAGGGTGGACAAGTAAACTTTAGAGTTGATAAAAAGGGAAATATCCATGCAGGTATCGGTAAAGCTAGTTTTGATGCAGATAAAATCGCAGAGAACTTAGTATCATTTACTAAAGCAATAAACAAGCTAAAACCATCAACTGTTAAGGGTAGATATATCAAAAATGGTGCTCTAAGTTTAACTATGAGTCCAGGTATAAAACTTGATATCATGGAGCTAGCAGATCTTAAGTAGTTTGTAGTGCCCTTTTTTTAGGGCATTAACAAGTTACTTACCTTTAAGTAACTGCATTTTATGGACTAAAGATAATAGGTGCTTAGGCTTAATTTCCTATTTGAAGTTGGATATTTATTATCTATGCAGTCTGGAAAGGAGATAAATTGACAAAAACACAAAAAGCGCAGGTTATAGAGAATCTCTCTAGTGAATTTAAAGAGGCTAGTGCGATTGTATTTTGTGACTATAAAGGTCTTAGTGTTAGCGAACTTGAAAAACTTAGAAAAGAAGCAAAAGCTAAAGATGCTAAGGTTCAAGTAGTTAAAAATACACTAGCTACTATCGCTCTAAGCAATGCAAGTCTAAACGGTGTTGAGTTAAAAGACTCAAATGTACTTGTTTGGGGAGCTGATTCGATAGCTACAGCAAAAATTGTATCTGAGTTTGCAAAAACTAACGATAAATTTGTAGTTAAAGCTGGTTATATTGATAGTGAAGCTGCTGATGCTGCTACAGTTGATGCGTTTGCTAAACTTCCAGGTCGTGAAGAACTACTTGGTATGCTTGCTTCTGTTTGGATGGGACCTGTTAGAAACTTTACTATCGGTCTTGATGCACTTAGAAGAAAAAAAGAAGAGGAAGCTTAATAGAGCTTTTTTATATAAAAATATTATTTAGGAGAATGTTATGGCTATAACAAAAGAAGATGTTTTAGAGTTTATTTCAGGTTTATCAGTTCTTGAGCTATCAGAGCTAGTAAAAGAGTTTGAAGAGAAGTTTGGTGTATCTGCTCAGCCAGTTGCAGTTGCAGGTGGTGCAGTTGCAGGTGCTGCGGCAGTTGAAGAGCAAACTGAGTTTAATGTTGTTATTACTGATGCAGGTGATAAAAAGATCAATGTTATTAAAGTTGTTCGTGCATTAACTGGTTTAGGTCTAAAAGAGGCTAAAGATGCAACTGAAAATGTACCATCTGTTATAAAAGAGGGTGTAGATAAAGAGACAGCAGAAGCAGCTAAAAAAGAGCTAGAAGAAGCTGGTGCAAAAGTAGAACTAAAATAATTTTACTTTAAAACGGGTTTTTACCCGTTTTTTTCGGGTGCTTTTATAAGAAGAGATTACTCTTTTTATGAAAGTGCCCTTATGTTGTTTATAAGCACTGTAGGATAAATTGGCTTTATAAGCTAAATATTCTTGCTAATATTATTAGCACAATATCTTAATCTAGCGGTTAAGCATAATAAAATTCATCGAGGTAGCCTATGTTAAATACTTTAAAATCTGGAAACCGCCTTCGTGTAGATTTTTCCAAAATCCCACAACAAATTCAAGTACCAAATCTTTTGCAACTTCAACAAAGTTCTTATGATAACTTTTTAATGATCGAAGAGAAAGATCGTACCCTAAGTGGAGTTGAGCAAGTTTTTGGCTCAATATTTCCTATAAATGATGCACAAAATAGACTAACTCTTGAGTACTTAGGTAGTGAAGTAGTTAAGCCTAAATATACTGTTCGTGAGTGTATGGAGAGAGGGCTTACTTATGCAGTATCACTAAAGCTTAAAATCCGTCTTGTACTTTGGGATAGAGATGATAACACTAAAGAGAAACTTGGTGTTAAAGATATAAAAGAGCAGACTGTTTTTGTTCGTGATATCCCTATGATGACTGATAGAACATCTTTTATCATAAATGGTGTTGAGAGAGTTGTTGTAAATCAGCTTCACCGCTCACCAGGTGTTATCTTTAAAGAAGAGGAATCAAACACTGTTGGTGCTAAACTTATATATACAGGGCAAATCATACCAGATCGTGGTTCATGGCTATATTTTGAGTATGATCCTAAAGATATACTATATGTAAGGATAAACAAAAGAAGAAAAGTTCCTGTAACTATTATGTTTAGAGCGCTTGGTTACTCAAAACAAGATGTGTTAAAACTCTTCTATCCACTGCAAAACATAAAGATTGTAGATAACAAATATATAATGCCATTTAATCCAAAAGATTATGCAAGTAGACTTATATATGATCTAGTAGATGCTTCAACAGGTAAGGTTATATTAGCGGCTGGTAAAAGATTATCTGTTAAAAAAGCTCAAAAACTTCAAGAAGATGGCTTAAGTGATGTTGAGTATCCATTAGAGGTGCTACTAGATAGACACTTAGCAAAAAGTATTATTGACCCTGAAACAGGTGAGGTTTTATTTGATGCTATGACACCTATAGATGAGAGCAAACTTAAAAAACTTATAGAGGTCGGCATAGGTGAGTTTTGTATAGCAAATGACTTAGCTGAGGGTGTTGATGAGTCTATCATAAATGCTTTTAATGCTGATGTTGATTCACTAAAACTTCTAAGACAAACTGAAGAGATAGAAGATGAGAATGACCTTGCGGCTATTCGTATCTATAAAGTTATGAGACCTGGTGAGCCTGTAACAAAAGAGGCAGCAAAAATATTTGTAAATCAACTATTTTTTGATCCAGAGAGATATGACTTAACTCGTGTTGGTCGTATGAAAATGAATCATAAACTAGGTTTAAATGTCCCTGAGTATGTTACGGTTTTAACTCATGAAGATATTATAGAGTCTGTTAAGTATGTGATCAAGGTTAAAAATGGTCAAGGTCATATAGATGATAGAGACCATCTAGGTAACAGAAGAATCAGATCTATCGGTGAGTTGTTAGCAAATGAGCTTCATAGTGGTTTGGTTAAGATGCAAAAAGCTATAAGAGATAAGCTATCTACACTTAGTGGTCCTATAGCTGAGCTTATGCCACACGATCTTATAAACTCAAAAATGATAACTTCAACTATTATGGAGTTTTTTGCAAGTGGGCAACTTTCACAGTTTATGGATCAAACAAACCCACTATCTGAGATAACTCACAAAAGAAGACTCTCAGCTCTAGGAGAGGGTGGTTTAGTTAAAGAGAGAGCTGGATTTGAGGTTAGGGACGTTCACCCAACTCACTATGGTAGAATTTGTCCTATCGAGACACCTGAGGGACAAAATATTGGTCTAATCAACACTCTAGCTATGTACTCAAAAGTAAATGAGCATGGTTTTATAGAGGCTCCTTATAAGGTTATGAGTGAGGGTAAACTAACTGATGAGATAGTCTACTTAACAGCTACTCAAGAAGAGGGTAAAAGGATAGCAACAGCATCAAACAAACTAGACGATAAGGGTCAGTTTGTAGAAAATATGATTGTTACTAGAATCGATGGTGAGATAGAGTATGCACAAGCTAAAGATTGTGAGTATGCCGATCTATCTTCACAAATGGTTGTTGGTGTTGCAGCATCGCTTATACCATTTTTAGAGCATGATGATGCTAACCGTGCCTTGATGGGCTCGAACATGCAGCGTCAAGCAGTGCCACTTTTAAAACCACAAGCACCTATGGTTGGAACTGGTGTTGAGAGCTATATAGCTAGAGACTCTTGGGAGTGTGTAAAGGCTACTCGTGGTGGTGTTGTTGAAAAAGTTGATGCTAGATATATATATATTATGGGTGAAGAGGGTGGAAATATCTACATAGACTACTACCCTATGCAAAAAAACCTAAGAACAAACCAAAACACATCTTTTATACAAAAACCTATAGTTAAAGCGGGTCAAAAGATAGAAGCGGGTCAGATCATAGCAGATGGTCCAAATATGGAACAAGGGGAGTTAGCACTTGGTATAAATGCGATGGTAGCTTTTATGCCATGGAATGGTTATAACTACGAAGATGCTATTGTAATGAGTCAAAAGCTTATCCGTGAAGATGCTTTTACATCTATCCATATATATGAAAAAGAGCTTGAAGCTAGAGAGCTTAAACATGGTGTTGAAGAGATAACTCGCGATATACCAAATGTTAGAGATGAGGATTTAGCTCACTTAGATGAGAGTGGTATCGTAAAAATCGGTACAAATGTAAAAGCAGGGATGATACTAGTAGGTAAAGTTTCACCAAAAGGTGAGGTTAAACCGACTCCTGAAGAGAGACTTCTTCGTGCAATATTTGGTGAAAAAGCGGGTCATGTTGTAAACAAATCGCTATATTGTCCACCGAGTATGGAGGGTGTTGTTGTAGATATCAAAGTCTTTACTAAAAAAGGTTACGATAAAGATGCAAGAGCATTAAAGCTAGAGCAAGAAGAGAGAGACTTTTTAGAGCGAGAGCATTATGAGAGACTCCTTATGATAGACAAAGAGGAGATGCTTCGTATATCAAAACTCTTAACATCTGAAGTGCTAGAGGCTGATGCAAAAGTAAATGAGACAGAGTATAAAGCGGGTGATAGAGTAAAAGAGTCAGATATAGCTAAAGCTAACCGTTTTGCACTCAATAATATCATAAAATCTTTCTCTCAAGGGATTCAGTCAGAGTACAATAAACTAAAAAACCATTTCCAAAAGGAAAAAAGAGCCTTTAGAGATGAACATGAAGAGAAGTTATCTATCTTAGAAAAAGATGACATACTTCCAAATGGTGTAGTAAAACTTGTAAAAGTTTATATAGCTACAAAAAGAGACCTTCGCATAGGTGATAAAATGGCGGGTCGCCATGGTAACAAAGGTATAGTTTCTACTATAGTTCCAGAGGTTGATATGCCATATCTTGAAGATGGACGAATTGTAGATATTTGTCTAAATCCTCTAGGTGTTCCATCTCGTATGAATATTGGTCAGATCCTTGAGATGCACTTAGGTATGGCAGGTCGTGAGCTAGGTCGTCAGATACAAGATCAGTTTGATGTAAAACAAAAAGAGTTTATAAAAAACCTAAGAGATAAGATGATCGAAATAGCCGATGTAGCATCTTTAATGGATGCTAAAAAAGAGCTATCTAAACTAAGCGATGATGAGCTAATCGATTATGCTAGAGATTGGTCAAGAGGTGTTAAGTTTGCTACTCCTATCTTTGAGGGTGTAAATGCAAAAGAGTTTGAGAAGCTTTTTGAGATGGCTAAGATGGATAGCGATGGAAAAACAACTCTTTATGATGGTAGGACAGGTGAGAAGATAAGAGAGAGAGTTAATGTTGGCTATATGTATATGTTAAAACTCCACCACTTAGTAGATGAGAAGATACATGCTAGAAGTACAGGACCTTACTCACTAGTTACACAACAACCAGTTGGTGGTAAAGCACTATTTGGTGGACAAAGATTTGGAGAGATGGAGGTTTGGGCTCTTGAGGCTTATGGTGCTAGTGCAGTTCTAAAAGAGATGCTTACTATCAAATCTGATGATGTTGATGGTAGATTTAGAGCATATAAAGCACTAACCAAAGGTGAGTTGGTGCCAGAATCGGGCATCCCTGAAACACTTTTTGTTTTAACAAAAGAGCTACAATCATTGGCACTTGATGTAGAAATATTTGATGAGGTAGAAGAAGATGAGTAAATTAGTACCTATTGAAGTTAATGAAGATAATAGACCGACAGATATTAAGCAGATACAGTTTCGCTTAGCTGCTCCTGAGAAGATACTATCATGGAGTCATGGTGAAGTTAAAAAGCCTGAAACTATAAACTATAGAACACTAAAGCCTGAGAGAGATGGGCTTTTTTGTGCAAAAATATTTGGTCCAGTTAGAGACTATGAGTGTCTTTGTGGTAAATACAAAAAGATGAGATACAAAGGTGTCGTGTGTGAGAAGTGTGGAGTTGAGGTAACAAGCACAAAAGTTAGAAGAACCCGTATGGGACATATCGACTTAGTTACTCCAGTTGCTCACATATGGTATGTTAGTTCACTACCATCAAGGATAGGAACACTACTGGGCATCAAGATGAAAGACCTTGAGCGGGTACTTTACTATGAGGCTTACATAGTTGAAGATGGTGCTGATGCGGTTTATGATGCTGAGGGTAAAACTCCTGTTTTAAAGTATGATGTACTAAATGAGGAGCAATACAGAGCCTTAAGTCAAAGATTTTCCATAAGTGGCTTTAAAGCTAGAATGGGTGGTGAGGTTGTTAGAGATCTACTTGAAGATATCGACTTGGTTGAGCTTTTCTCTTCACTAAAAGAGGAGCTTGAGCAGACTAAAAGTGAAGCAAAAAGCAAAACTATAGCAAAAAGATTAAAAGTTATTGAGTCGTTTTTAAATTCTGGAAATAACCCAGCTTGGATGATGCTAACTGTTTTACCAGTTCTTCCACCAGATCTTAGGCCACTTGTTTCACTTGATGGTGGAAAGTTTGCTGTTTCAGATGTAAATGATCTTTATAGAAGAGTTATAAACAGAAACCAAAGGCTAAAAAGATTAGTTGAGCTTGAGGCACCTGAGATTATTGTTAGAAATGAAAAAAGGATGCTTCAAGAGGCAGTCGATGCACTTTTTGATAACGGTAGAAGAGCAAATGCAGTAAAAGGTGCAAATAAACGGCCACTAAAATCACTTAGCGAGATCATTAAAGGTAAGCAAGGGCGATTTAGACAAAACCTACTAGGTAAAAGGGTTGACTTCTCTGGAAGGTCTGTTATTGTTGTTGGACCAAATCTATCGATGGATGAGTGTGGATTGCCTAAAAAAATGGCACTAGAACTTTTCAAGCCACACCTTATAGCAAAGCTAGAAGAGAAAGGTTATGCAACAACAGTAAAAGCTGCTAAAAAGATGATAGAAGATAAAACAAATGAAGTGTGGGAGTGTTTAGCTGAGATAGTTGATGGTTATCCAGTGTTACTTAATCGTGCACCTACACTTCACAAGCTATCTATCCAAGCGTTCCACCCAAAACTTATAGAGGGTAAAGCTATACAGCTTCATCCACTTGTTTGTGCCGCTTTTAATGCCGACTTCGATGGGGATCAGATGGCAGTTCACGTGCCACTAAGCTCAGCCGCTATAGCTGAGGCAAAAGTGCTTATGATGGCATCTATGAATATCTTGCTTCCAGCATCAGGTAGAGCTATAGCTACACCTTCTCAAGATATGGTTTTAGGGATCTACTACCTAACACTAGAGAAAAACGATGTAAAAGGCTCAAATAAACTATATGCAAATATAGATGAGATTAAGATGGCTATTTGGCACAATGCACTAGATATCCATGCAAAAATTAGAACAAGAGATGATGGTAGAGTTATAAATACTACTCCAGGAAGACTCCTAATAAAAGAGATACTTCCAAGCTTTGTCCCTCAAGAGCTTTGGAATAAAGTTATGAAGAAAAAAGCTATAGGTGAGCTTGTCGATTATGTACAAAAACATGGTGGACTTAGTGTTGCAGCAGGATTTTTAGATAACCTAAAAGATCTAGGTTTTAAACATGCAACAAGAGCAGGTATATCTATATCTATAGACGATATCATAGTTCCTGATGGAAAAGATAAAAAAATAAATGAGTCAAAAAGTAGAGTATTTGAGATACAAAAACAGTTTGAAGCGGGTCTTTTAACAGAGCAAGAGAGATATAATAAAATCATCGATGTTTGGACAGATACAAACAATGCTCTAGCAACTGAGATGCTATCTCTTGTACAAAACGATAAAGATGGATTTAACTCAATCCACATGATGGCAGACTCTGGAGCTAGAGGTTCAGCAGCACAGATTAGACAGCTTGCAGGTATGAGAGGGCTTATGGCTAAACCTAGCGGTGAGATTATTGAAACACCGATTACCTCAAACTTTAAAGAGGGTCTTAATGTTGTTGAGTACTTTATCTCAACTCACGGTGCTAGAAAAGGTCTAGCAGATACCGCACTAAAAACAGCAAATGCTGGGTATTTAACTCGTAAGCTAGTCGATGTTGCTCAAAATGTTAAGATAGTAGAACACGATTGTCATACACATGAGGGGATAGAGATATCAGATATCTCAAGTCATAATACACTCATAGAGCCACTAGAAGATAGGCTAAATGGTAGAGTTTTAGCAGATGATATCATAGACCCAATAAGCAATGAGATACTCTATGCAGAGGGGACACTACTAGATGAGGTTAGTGCAAAAGCTATATCAGATGCAGGGATAAAAACAGCATATATAAGAACCCCTACAACTTGTAAAAGTGAAAATGGTATATGTTCGCTTTGTTATGGTGTAAACCTTGCAACAGGAAAGCTAGTCCGTACAGGTGAAGCGGTAGGTATAGTTGCTGCTCAGTCTATCGGTGAGCCTGGAACACAGCTAACACTTAGAACATTCCATGTGGGTGGTACAGCATCTTCAACTGCTCAAGAGAGACAAGTTGTAGCCGATCGCGAAGGTTTTATCCGTTACTATAACCTAAAAGCATACACTTCAAAAGATGGTAAGCATATAGTAGCAAATAGAAGAAATGCGGCGGTACTTTTGGTTGAGCCTCGTATCAAAGCACCTTATGATGGTATTGTAGATATACAAACTATACATGATGAGGTTGTTGTAAGTGTAACTTCAAAAGATAAAAAAGTTACTAGATACTCACTTAGAAAAAATGAGATAGCAAAACCAAATGAACTAGCAGGTATAGCAGGTCAAATAGATGGAAAATACTATCTACCTTACGAGAGTGGAAGTGAAGTAAAAGAGCTAGAGTCTATAGTTGAGACCATCAAAGATGGTTGGAATGTACCAAGCCAAATCCCTTATGCAGCTGAAGTTTTAGTTGCAGATGGTGACCCTGTAACTCAAAAGATAGTAGCTAAAGAGAGAGGAACTATAAAGTACTACATACTAAAAGGTGACTATCTTGAGAGATTTGAAGGGCTAGAGGTTGGAGCTGAGGTAAAAGAAAAAGGTATATTTGCTACCATTATAGATGAGAATAACCGTGAAGCGGTTCGTCACTATATAGCTAGAGGTTCAGTGATAGTAGCCAAAGATGATAGCAAAGTTGAGGCGAGTTCTGTTGTAGCTAAACCAAAAAATGAAGATTTTACAGTTATAGCTGAGTGGGATCCATATGCTAACCCTGTTATCTCTGAGACAAACGGTGTTGTTAGGTTTGAAGATATCATCATTGGTGTAACAGCTACTGAGCAGTTTGATGAGCTTAGTGGTAAAACTAGACTTACTATAAATGAGCATATACCAAGTGAGTATAAACCAACTGTAGTTTTAGCTTGTGATAATGGTGAGCTTATCCGTTATGCAATGCAACCAAAAACATCTGTATATATAGAAGATGGAGCGAGTGTTAAGGTTGCAGATATTATTGCAAAAACTCCAAAAGCATCACAAAAATCTAGTGATATTACAGGTGGTCTTCCAAGAGTTAGTGAGCTTTTTGAAGGTAGACGTCCAAAAGCGACCGCTTCTATCTCTGAGATAGATGGTATAGTATCTTTTGGTAAACCTTTAAGAGGAAAAGTTCGTATTATAGTATCAAATGAAAGCGGGATAGTAAAAGAGTACTTTGTCGATAAAGCATATACTCCTGTTGTAAATAGTGGTGACTTTGTTCATGCTGGTGAGAGGCTAACTACTGGTATCATCTCATCTCATGAGGTGCTTAGGATCATGGGTGTTAAAGCACTGTATAACTACCTTATAAGTGAAGTTCAGCAAGTTTACCGTACTCAAGGGGTAAATATCGCCGATAAACATATAGAGGTTATATTTACTCAGATGTTAAGACAGGTAAAAATTATCAAATCTGGAGATACTAAGTTTATAGCTGGAGATTTAGTCTCTAAAAATAAATTTTATCAAGAGAATGAGAAAATAACAAGATTAGGCGGTAGAGCAGCTATCGCTGAGCCGTACTTAGTTGGTATCACAAGAGCCGCAGTTAGTGCAGATAGTATAATCTCAGCTGCATCATTCCAAGATACTACAAAAGTTCTAACAGAAGCAGCAGTTAGTGCTAAAATAGATGATCTAAATGATCTTAAAGAGAATGTTATCATAGGTAGAACTATACCTGTTGGTACTGGTATCTATAAAGATAAAAAAGTTATCTTAGAGGAGCAAAAGTAGATTTTCTACTTTTGTTTTACTCAAAAACTTCACACCCATATTTTTATACATTAATCTTTTCTTAAAATAAGCTATCTTTAATCAATATTCCACTAAAATTTCGTGTTTATATTACCCCGATTTTGGGGTAATAGACTCTACTGGAAAATTTAAGTAAAGGAATTGTATGCCTACAATTAATCAATTGATTAGAAAAGAGCGTAAAAAAGTGATTGTAAAATCAAAATCACCAGCTCTAAATTCTTGTCCACAACGTCGTGGTGTTTGTACTCGTGTTTACACAACAACACCTAAAAAACCAAACTCGGCACTTAGAAAAGTTGCTAAAGTTCGTTTAACATCAGGTTTTGAGGTTATCTCATACATCATGGGTGAGGGTCACAACCTTCAAGAGCACTCTATAGTTTTAGTTCGTGGCGGTCGTATAAAAGACTTACCAGGGGTTAAATACCATATAGTTCGTGGTGCACTAGATACAGCAGGTGTTAAAGATAGAACAGTTTCAAGATCAAAATACGGAACTAAAAAAGCAAAAGCTAAGAAGTAAGTAGTTGCACAGGGTCATTTAAAGACTTTGAGTAAATTTATAAAATTGAAGTAAGGAAAAATCAATGAGAAGAAGAAAAGCTCCCGTTCGTGAGATAATGCCAGATCCAGTTTATGGTTCTAAAATTTTAACAAAGTTCATCAACAAAATTATGTATGATGGTAAAAAGTCAGTCGCTGAGAAGATTATCTACAGTGCATTAGACTTAATCAGTTCTCGTGGTGAGAAGAGTGGTATCGATACATTTAACGATGCTATGGAAAACATCAAGCCACTACTAGAGGTTAGAAGTCGTCGTGTAGGTGGTGCTACTTATCAAGTTCCAGTAGAGGTACGCCCAGTTCGTCAGCTTTCACTTGCTATAAGATGGATAATAGACTCAGCTAGAAAAAGAAACGAAAGAACAATGGCAGAGAGACTTGCCAATGAGCTAATGGATGCAGCATCTTCAAAAGGTAATGCATATAAGAAAAAAGAAGATACTTACAAAATGGCTGAAGCAAATAAAGCATTTGCTCATTATCGTTGGTAATAGGAAAATACTATGGCAAGATCACATAAACTAGAAGATGTAAGAAATATAGGAATTGCAGCACATATCGATGCTGGAAAAACAACTACTACAGAGAGAATCTTATTTTACACAGGTAGAGAACATAAGATAGGTGAGACCCATGAGGGTACTGCTACTATGGACTGGATGGAGCAAGAGCAAGAGAGAGGTATCACTATAACCTCTGCTGCTACTACTTGTGAGTGGAACGGTAAACAGATAAATGTTATCGACACTCCAGGCCACGTTGACTTTACTATAGAAGTTGAGAGATCTATGAGAGTTCTTGATGGTGCAGTATCGGTATTTTGTGCTGTTGGTGGAGTTCAACCTCAGTCTGAAACAGTTTGGAGACAAAGAAATCGTTATGGTGTTCCATCTATTGTTTATGTAAATAAAATGGATAGAGTTGGAGCAGATTTTTATAATGTTGAAAAACAGATCGCAGAGAGACTAAAAGGTAATCCTGTAGCTATCCAGATACCAATCGGTGCAGAAGATGACTTTGAGGGTGTAGTTGATCTTGTAACTATGACTGAGAAAATCTGGGATAAAGATCCAGTTCAAGGGGCTATGTACAAAGAGCAACCTATAAGAGAGTCTATGCAAGATAAAGCAAATGAGTACCGCGAAAAGATGATCGAGATCATTAGTGGTGCCGATTGTAACGAAGCTTTGATGGAAAAATACTTAGGTGGTGAAGAGCCAACACAAGATGAGCTAGTTAAAGGTATAAAAGCTGCTTGTATAGGTATGTATGTTGTGCCTATGGTTTGTGGAACATCTTTTAAAAACAAAGGTATCCAACCACTTCTAGATGCTATCGTTACTTATCTTCCAAACCCTAAAGAGGTGCCAGATATAAGAGGTACTATGATGGATGATGAGGATGTAGAGGTAAGTGTTCCATCGACTGATGATGGTCCTTTTGCTGCTCTTGCTTTTAAAGTTATGAGTGACCCTTTTGTTGGACAACTTACATTTATCCGTGTTTATCGTGGTAAACTTGAGTCTGGTTCTTATGCTATAAACTCTACTAAAAACAAAAAAGAGAGAATCGGGCGTATCATGAAGATGCACTCAAGCAAAAGAGAAGAGATAAAAGAGGTTCATGCAGGTGAGATTGCTGCTGTTGTGGGACTAAAAGATACTACAACTGGTGATACTCTTTGTAATGAAGCAGATAAAGTTGTACTTGAGCGTATGGTTTTCCCTGAGCCTGTTATCTCTGTTGCGGTTGAGCCAAAAACAAAAGCAGACCAAGAGAAAATGGGTATAGCACTAGGTAAACTAGCAGCAGAAGATCCATCTTTTAGAGTCTCAACAGATGAAGAGACAGGTCAAACTATCATCGCGGGTATGGGTGAGCTTCACCTTGAGATCATTGTCGATAGGATGAAAAGAGAGTTTAAGGTTGAAGCAGAAGTTGGTGCACCACAAGTTTCATACCGCGAGACTATCAAAAACTCAGTAAATCAAGAGTACAAGTATGCAAAACAATCTGGTGGTCGTGGACAATTTGGACATGTATTTATCAAGGTTGATCCTGTTGAAGCTGGTAGCGGATTTAAGTTTAACAACGAGATCAAAGGTGGTGTTATACCAAAAGAGTATATCCCAGCTGTAGAAAAAGGTCTAACTGAAGCTATCGCTAGAGGTGTTTTAGCAGGTTATCCTATAGAGGATGTTGAGATAACACTTTATGATGGTTCTTACCATGAGGTTGACTCTAGCGAGATGGCATTTAAACTTGCTGCATCTATGGCATTTAGAGAGGCTGCTAAAAAAGCAAACCCTGCTATACTTGAGCCTATGATGAAAGTTGAAGTTGAAGTTCCTGAAGAGTATATGGGCGATGTTATTGGTGACCTTAACCGTCGTCGTGGGCAAGTAAATAGTATGGATGATAGAGCAGGAAATAAAATAGTTCTAGCTTTTGTTCCACTATCTGAAATGTTTGGTTACTCAACAGATCTTCGCTCAGCCACACAAGGTAGAGCTACTTACTCTATGGAGTTTGATCACTATGAAGAAGTTCCTAGAAATGTCTCTGAAGAGATTATCAAAAAGAGAAACGCTTAACTACCACACATAGAGCCTTTGTGGCTCTATCTTTTTTAAAAACTTTCAAATTATATCTTCAAAGAGTGTTGCTACGGGGACATCTAGAACATAAGCTATTTTTACTAACTGTTCTATGTTGAAGTGGATTTTATTGTAATAGATTTCAGCACTCGATATAGGCGATACAGATTTATACCCTAGTGCATATGCTAGTTTTAGTTGAGATATCTTCTTTTGTTTTCTAGCTTTTTTAACATTTTTGCCAATTTTTTTATGTAGCTTTTTAGAAAAATCAAAATCTTCAATATCTCCCCTAAAAAAAGCTATAAGTTAGCAATGATGATATGCTAACTCTTAGGTCTTCTAAACTTTAGTATATAGTTTAAAAATATCCTAAAAATCCCCACTAAAACATAGACGATAAATACCCATATAAAAGGGTGTGTATAGTTTTGTTGTTCTACCATCATAGAGACTCTTTGCATAGGCGAGCTTAGCAAATCAGCATGTTGAATCGGGGCTAAAATTATAAATATTGCGATATATACGATCAGTTCTTTTAGTATCTTTTTCATGGGTGTGATTATATCAAATCATATACAAACGGTTGGCTTAAAAGGGGTCTATCTCTAAGTGTAAGGTATGGTTTATACTCAGCTTTATAGCTCAAAGATGAGCAATCTTTTACATAGTAGCCTAAGTGAACCCACCTTTTTTGGAGTTTTTTACATAAAAGTATCTGGTTATATAGCGAGAGCTTACCAAGAGCATAGTGGCTAAAATCTGGGTCGTAGTAGAAGTATATAGAGGAGATCCCATCATCTAACATATCGATAAGATCAACCCCTATAAGCTCATCTTTATAAAAGTATAAAATCTCATACCCAAAATCGTGATGAGCATCAACAAATGAGTTGTAGTAGTGCTGTGGCGTTATGTTTGTGTACTCCCAACCTTTTTTATCTCTCATATGTAGATGGTACTTCTCAAAAAGCCTTAGGTGTTCTTTGCTCATAGTTGGTTTTTGTATGTGAGTGGTGATATCTTTTGCTTTTCTTAGCACTCTTCTAGCACTTTTGCTAAATACAAACTCATCGGCGATTATTTTTATAGTTTTGCACTCATCGCAACCATCACAAACTGGTCTAAAAAAAGAGGCACCAAACCTTCTAAATCCCCGCTCTACTAAAGCTTCGCACTCATGAGTCTCACAATGCTCAAGTACTTTGTAGTGAAGTGTCTGCTCTTTATTTTCTAAATAGCTACATTTTGATGATGCCAAAAACTCTCTTTGTAAAATCATAGTGAGATTTTAGCATAATGGAACTATTTTTGCTTTTAATGTCAAAAGAGTTAAAACTTAAGGAGTACCTATGGCTTTGGAGATATCGGCTAATCACAAACTAGCAACTGTGGCACTAGATTATAGATCGCTCAGACAAGACCTTATCTCATCTAACATAGCAAATATAGATACCCCATACTACAGACCAAGAGATATAGCATTTGAAGATGCTCTAGCGGCGGCAAAAAATCAAAAACCAGATACTTCACTAAAGATGGCAAAAACATCTTCAATGCACCTAGACCCGCTAAAAAGTGATAGTGCAATGAGTGCAAAACTATTTTTTAGAGATGGTCATCTAGCTAGAAATGATGCAAATAGTGTCGACTTAGATGTTGAGACAACACAGATGAGTAAAAACTCAATCATGTACAATGCTCTTATAAATGCAATAAAAAAAGAGGAAGCTATATATAAAAGTGTTATAGACTCCTCATCTAAAGTGAGTTAAATATGAGTAATTTTTTAAGTAGTTTTGATATAAGTGGCTATGGATTATCGGCTCAAAGAGTTAGAGTAAATGTTGTTTCGCAAAATATAGCAAATGCTCATACCACAAGAACAGATGAGGGTGGGCCATATAGAAGAAAAGAGGTAGTTTTTAAAGCAGTCGATTTTTCAAAGTATTTTAATGAAGCACTAGATAAGCAAAATGGTTCTATAGGCTATAGCGACCCGCTAAAAGAGGGGCTAAAAGGGCTAAAGGTAAATCCTGCTATAATGAGTGTAGCAGTCGATAAGATATCTCAAGATGATAGAGAGCCTATTATGAAATACGACCCAGCACACCCAGATGCGGATATAAATGGTTATGTTGCATACCCAAATGTTAATCCAGTTATAGAAATGACCGATTTGGTAGAAGCAACAAGAAGTTATCAGGCAAATGTTGCCGCTTTTGAGAGTACAAAAAATATAGCAAATAGTGCTATAAGCCTTTTTCAGGCATAAGGTAGATTGATATGGACAATATAAAAAATATAAGTAGCATAAGCTCTAGCGAACTTTTAAACACTAAAAACGATACTAAGTCTATAGGTGGTGAGGGGTTTAGCGATGTGCTAAAGTCTGCTCTAAATGATACAAATGAACTAGCCAAAGAGAGTGAAGAGTTAGTTGGCGAACTAGCGACTGGTTCTATAAAAGATCTCCATCAAGCAGCTCTAGCTATAAACAAAGCAGAGATTAGCATGAAGCTTATGTTAGAGATAAGAAATAAGGCTCTAAATGCTTATAAAGATCTAAGCAAAACTCAAATGTAATCTATGAACGCCTCTTCACAAGGTAAAATCAATAAAATTCTACTGCTTTTCATCATCTTAAGTGTAGGTTTTTTGATATTTTTAGGTGTTGCTCTATATATATCGATCTATGATAGAGATTTACCTTATTTATATATGAAAAAGACATCAAAAGCTACAAGAGGCTCTATAATAAGTGCCGATAACTACACTATAGCTTCAAGTCAAAAACTATATCGTGCCGTTATAAATACACACTATCTAGACCCAAATAAAAAAGATCTTTTTATAAAACTCTTTAGTATCTACTCAGGTATGGAGCCAAATGAGTTATATATGAAGATAGACCCAAAGATGCAAAATGGTAAAAAAGGTGTCTTAACACTTAGCTACTCCATAGCTCAAAAAGAGGCGGAGTATCTAAAGCAACTTGCCTATGAGCTAAACCGTATGAGGGTTTTTGTACAAATCGAGAACCAAAATAGCGGTAGAAGAGTTGTTCAAGGATTAAATATTGTTGAAAATGGTGAGGGTAGAGTCTATAATCATGGAGATCTTCTAACCCCATTGGTTGGGTATATAAATAGAGTTGTAGATGGTGATTATGCCTACTCAAAAGGGATCAAAGGTGTAGAGAAGAGCTTTGATGATGACCTTGTGGCAAAAGAAGATGAGCTAGTACAAGGGCAAAGAGATGCAAATGGTTATATTTTGCTAAATGCAGATAGTTTTACTAGAGCAAAGGAAAATGGTTTAGATATCAAGCTAACTATACCTGTAGCTTTACAGTTTAAGATAGAGAAGATGTTAGATGAGATGAAGCTAGAGTTAGATGCCAAAGAGATTATGATAGCTTTGATGGATGGTAAAAATGGTGATATTCTCTCACTAGCTTCATCAAATAGGTTTGATCCAAATAGTATAAAAAAAGATGATTACCCATCGCTAAATAATGGCATCATAGAAAATAGTTATGAACCTGGAAGTGTTATAAAGGCGATAACATATGCCTTGCTTTTAGATAAAAACCTTATAAACCCATATGATATGATAGATGGACATAATGGTAGATATAAGTTAGGCAAAAGATTTATCACAGATGAGCATAAGTTTGATAGGCTATCGGCTCAAGAGGCGATAATCCACTCATCAAATATCGCAATAGCACAGATGGCGCAAAAACTAAGTGCAAACGATATGGCGAGTGGATTTACTAAGTTTGGTTTTGCAAAACCATCTATAAAAGAGTTAGCTTATGAGCAAAGTGGCTCCTTGCCTCACCCAAAACAGCTTGAGAGTGAAGTCTATAAAGCGACAGTAGCTTATGGGTATGGAATGAGGGCAAACTTAATGCAACTTCTAAGGGCATATAGTGCTTTTAATAATAATGGTGAGATGTTAAATCCTAGTGTAGTTAAAGGGTTTATAGATTCGCAAAGAAGGTTTATTGAAGCACACAAAGATGAGCCAACTAGAGTAATAGAGAGTAAAACCGCTAGTCGTGTTAAAGATGTTTTAGTCCAAACGGTAAATATAGGAACAGGGACTAAAACAAAGATAGATGGCTTAGAGATAGGTGGTAAAACAGGGACAGCCCATATTGTTGAGGGTGGAAAGTATGTTAAAAAGTACAACACCTCTTTTATAGGATTTGCAAACGATAAAAACAGAAGATATAACTTAGCAGTTAGGGTTTTAGAGCCTAAAAAGTCGCAGTTTTCGGCTCAAACCTCTGTTCCAGTCTTTAAAAAAGTGGTAGATATACTAGTAGAAGATGGCTACTTAAAGCCAGATATTATCAAGGAGCCTAGTCTCACCGACCTTAGCCTCGACTAAGATTATACTATTGCCTAACTCTATAGTATCTAGTGGATTAAACTCTCTATCGACTATTGCTATATAAGATATATCGGTTTTGCTTAGTATCTCACTCATAACACCCACTATGGTTTTTGAGTCCCTTTGGTTTTTTATAACAAGCTCACTTGCCGCTCTGAGTGATTTTGGTATAGCTAGAGCGATCTCTCTCTCATCTTTACTTAGATAGACATTTCTACTACTTAGTGCAAGGGCATCTTTATCTCTTTGGGTCTCACAAGCGATGATATTTGTAGTTATAAAAAAACTCTTTGCCATCTGTTTTATCAAAAAAAGTTGTTGAGCATCTTTTTTGCCAAAGTAGGCATTTGTAGGGCTAGTGATATTTAGAAGCTTCATAACAATGCTCAAAACTCCATCAAAATGAGACGGCCTTGTACCTCCTTCTAGTATATAACCCCTAACTTTTGGGGCTAATATAGATGGTTCATCTTTTGTATATATATCGCTAATTTGTGGCATAAAAAGTATATCTACCTTAGCTACTTCACATATTTTTTTGTCCGCTTCATCTTTTCGTGGATACTTTGTAAAGTCCTCACCTTTTAAAAACTGTGTAGGGTTTACAAATATAGAGACAATAACTAACTCATTTTGTTTTTTTGCCTCTTTTATAAGTGAGAGATGCCCCTCGTGCAAAGCTCCCATAGTTGGAACAAAGCCTATGGTTTTTGTTTGGGTTTTAAGATAATTTTTTAACTCATTTGCATCTGAGAAGATTCTCATTTTAAGTCCTATTTCACTATAATTGCAAAATTATACAACATAGATAAACAAAATATATGGATAAAACCGATGGATAACTACGAATATACAGAGCTTTTAAAAACTCTAAAAACAAAGATGAAAAATATAACAGATGTTGTAGAGCCTACGAAGCTTCAAGCAAGATTAGATGAGATAAAAGAGCTACAAAATAACCCAGAGTTTTGGAGTGATGCCACAAATGCCGCAGTAATCTCAAAAGAGAAGACTCAAATAGAGCGAAAACTATCAAAATACCAATCTACAAAAACAGCACTAGAGGATGCTGAGGTGTTTTACGAGATGGCACTAGATGAGGGTGATGAAGATAGTATAAATGAGTGTTTTAGCACCTCAGATGAGCTAAATAATCTTATACAAAGTATGGAGATAGAGGTTTTGCTAAGTGAGGATAGCGACTCATCAAATGCTATACTCTCCATCCACCCTGGAGCAGGTGGAACTGAGAGTCAAGATTGGGCATCGATACTCCTTAGAATGTATAAAAGATTTGCCGAGAGAGAGGGTTTTAGTGTTGAGGTGCTAGATTTTCAAGCAGGGGAAGAGGCGGGGATTAAAGATGCCTCTATCCTTATAAAAGGTGAAAATGCTTATGGGTATTTAAAGGGCGAAACGGGTGTTCATAGACTTGTTCGTATATCGCCGTTTGATTCAAATGCCAAAAGACATACATCGTTTACATCGGTTATTGTTTCACCAGAGATAGATGATGATATAGATATAGTTATAGAAGACAAAGATATAAGGGTCGATACCTATAGGGCGAGTGGAGCAGGTGGTCAGCATGTCAATAAAACCGAATCAGCCATTAGGATAACTCATATAAAAACAGGCATAGTTGTACAGTGTCAAAACGATAGAAGTCAGCATAAAAACAGAGCAACAGCTATGAAAATGTTAAAATCAAGACTCTATGAGCTAGAGCTTGAGGAGAAAAAAGCAAAAGAGCAAAACACTCCAAAGAGTGAGATAGGGTGGGGGCATCAGATACGAAGTTATGTTATGCAACCATATCAGCAGATAAAAGACTCAAGAAGCAATGAGGCTTATAGTAATGTTGAGGCGATACTTGATGGTGATATCATAAAGATGTTAGAGGGTGTTTTAATAGCTCAAAATAGAGCATAAGATATGCTCTATTTTAGATTGTCATATATCGGTTCAGCTGCACCATACTTGTTATCATCCATGATAACTTGAGCAGCTTTTTTAGTGTCTGTGTTAAACACTAGTGGTGCTACAAAGTTTACTAAGGACTCTTGAATAGGGTTTTGTAGTAAAACTATATTCATAGTTAATATGTTTGAGTTATCTGACGCACTTAAAAGTTTAGCAGTAGTATCACCTAGTTCAAAGTCATACTCTCTTATCATAAATGGATCTATAAGTGTAAAAGATATATCTTTGTTGTTTGCATCTCTCATGATCATAAAAAAATCATCAAATCTCTCAAGCTCAATCTCTTTGATATCTTCAAATCCTAAAATCGGCGATACTAATTCAAACTTCATCTCTTCTCCTTTGATGTTTTATCGAGTTGAGGCTATTGTAACACTAAAGAGCATAAAAAGTACATAAAATTAGTCTGTGTTGTGCAATTTTTAGATAAAATACCCAGCATAAACAAAAGCAAATATAAGGTTTTACGATAAATGGGACTTAAAAATAAAATAGTACTAAGCATAGCTACTCTGTTTTTTATGGTAGGATGTTCATCTAAAAATGTAGAAGAGTACAACAAACCAGCAACATACTGGTACTCACAAATAGTTAAAAGCATATCAAACAACGACCTTGAGTTGGCAGATAACTACTACTCATCTATGCAGAGTGAACATACAGCTTCGCCTATGCTAAAAGAGGCAACTATGTCACTAGCTCTTGCTCATATAGAAAATGAAGAGTATATACTAGGTGAGTACTTTTTAGATGAGTTTATAAAAAGATATGCAGATGAAGAAGAGAAAGTGGGGGCTGAGTTTTTAAAAGTTAAAGCAAAATATATGGCACTTCCAAGAACAGGGAGAGATCAAGCTTTTTTAGATGAGACACTACAAGCGGCATTAGATTTTAAAGATAAGTTCTACTACTCTAGCTATATAGTTATGTTAGATACGATGATAACTAGAATGAAAATGGCAAAGTTTATACTAAATGAAGATATAAGTGATCTTTATGGAAGACTAGATAAACCAGATAGTGCAAAATACTACAAAGATACAAATAGTGAAACTTGGCTAGAAGATGAGAGACTAGAGAGAGCTTCAGCCGCATGGTATAGATCGTGGTTTGAGGGTGATGGTGGGGCTAGTTGGTACGATTTTATGGTGCCACACACAAAAAGTGTAGTCTCTAGAAACTCAAACAAGTCAGATGAGAAAGATGAGGATGATAACTGATGAAATTAAGTGATTATAGTGAGTTTCCTGCAAAACTACCTGTTATTGTTGAAGATGAGCTATTTTTATACCCATTTATGATAGCACCTATATTTTTAGATGATGAGAAAAATATAGAAGCGGCAAATCTAGCACTAGAAGAGAACTCTTTAGTTTTGGTTTGCCCATCAAAGCCATCACATGAGGGTGAGCGAAATTTTGATGCTATATATGATGTTGGGGTTGTAGGCTCTATCATGAGAAAAGTCGCTATGCCAGATGGTAGAGTTAAAGTGCTTTTTCAAGGTTTAGCAAGGGCTAAAATACTCTCAAGACTCTCAACTTCACCTTTAGTTGTTGAGAGCGATATTATACAAGCGACTAGAGTTTATGAGCTAAAAGCAGATGCTATTTTAGAGATACTTAGAGAGAAGGTAAAAGCACTATCTGGTGTTAGCAATATTTTTCCGCCAGATCTTTTGCGAACTATAGAGGAAAATAGCGACCATAACCGTGTGATTGATCTTATATGTTCAAGCTTAAAACTAAAAAAAGATCAAGCATATAGACTTTTTGCAGAGTCAAATACTGAAAAAAGATTTTTAGACCTTATAGAGCTTTTGATAGACGAGATAGAGGCAAATAAACTCCAAAAAGAGATAAGAAGCAAAGTAAATACCCATATAGAAAAAGTAAATAAAGAGTACTTTTTAAAAGAGCAACTAAAGCAGATACAAAAAGAGCTAGGTGTCGATACCTCCAAAGAAGAGGAGATAGAGGAGTATAGAGCTAAACTAGAGACTAAAAAAGAGCATATAAGCGAAAATGGTTATAAAGAGGTGAGCAAACAGATAGATAGACTAGCTAGAATGCACCCAGACTCATCTGATGCCTCTATGACACAAGCCTATCTTGATTGGGTTTTAGAGATACCTTTTGGGCAGGTTAGCAAAAAACCTCTACATATCAATGAGGTAGAGTCGCAGCTTGATAAAGACCACTTTTCACTAAAAAAACAAAAACTTCGCATAAGTGAATTTTTTGCAGTAAAAGAGCTTATGGAGCTAAGGGGCATCAAAAATAATTCAGGTGCGATTTTGTGTTTTTCAGGACCTCCAGGTGTTGGTAAAACATCTTTAGCAAACTCTATAGCAACAGCACTAAAGCGACCACTAGTTAGGATAGCACTAGGTGGAATGGAAGATGTAAATGAACTAAGAGGACACAGAAGAACTTATGTTGGTGCGATGCCTGGTAGGGTAGTGCAGGGGCTAATAGATGCTAAAAAGATGAACCCTGTTATAGTACTTGATGAGATAGATAAAGTAGCAAGAAACGGCAGAGGTGACCCAACCGCAGTGCTTTTAGAGATCCTAGATCCTGAGCAAAATATAGAGTTCAGAGACTACTATGTAAACTTTAACATAGACCTATCTCAAGCTATTTTTATAGCTACAGCAAACGATGTTGGTCGCATACCTGCTCCACTAAGAGATAGGATGGAGTTTATCGCAGTTAGCTCATACACACCTCAAGAGAAGTATGAGATAGCTACAAAATACCTACTACCTCAAGAGATTAAAAAGCATGGCTTAAAAAGAGCAGAGATTAGTGTAGCTAAGGGTGCTATGCAAGAGATTATACATAGCTACACAAGAGAAGCAGGGGTGAGAGATCTTAGGCGAAAAATAGCAAATATGGTTAGAAAAGTAGCCAAAGAGATACTAGCAAATCAAGAGATATCAAAAGTCTCTATAACCATCAAAAACCTAAAAGATTATTTTGATAAAACTGTTTTTGAGATAGAAAAAACTAAAAAAACTCCAGTAGTTGGGATAGTAAATGGTCTTGCATGGACGGCAGTTGGCGGTGATGTGCTAAAGATAGAGTCTATCCGCATAAAAGGTAAAGGTGTTATGCAGCTAACTGGTAGCCTAGGCGATGTTATGAAAGAATCAGCAAGGATAGCTCATAGTGTAGTAAAAACTCTAATAGACACCAAAAAACTAAAGATCGATACTAAAAATATCCCACTCTCATCTAAAGAGATAGAAGAGAAGATAAAAGTAGATGCTAGTGAGGTTTATAAAAGATACGATCTCCATCTTCATGTCCCAGATGGAGCAACCCCAAAAGATGGACCTAGTGCAGGTATAGCGATGGTTAGTGTAATCGCTTCAACACTTAGTAACAAAAAGATAAAATCAGATATTGCTATGACGGGTGAGGTTTCACTAACTGGAGATGTTTTACCTATAGGTGGATTAAAAGAGAAGCTTATAGCAGCCTATAAAGCAGATATGAGCAAGGCTATTATCCCGCAAAAAAACTACGATAGAGATCTAGAAGATATTCCAGATGAGGTTAAAAATGCTCTTGAGATAGTTGCGGTTAGTCGTATAGAAGAGGTTTTAGATATTGTTTTAGTGTGAGTCTATAAAAGACTCACTTAACTAATAGAAGCCATTGTTTTGATCTGCTGTGTAAGATCGCCACTTCTAACAGGTTTCATCAAAAATCCGTTCGCCCCAAGTTCAAGAGCTTCACTTTTTTTTGTCTCATCTGTTGTTAGTATGATGATTGGTACTTGTTTTATATTTTGATCCGATCTTATCACTTTTAATGCTTCGGTGCCATTCATGATCGGCATTATGATATCTAGCAGCACTAAGTCTATATCATCTCTAGCTTTTAGTGTATTTACCGCTTCAGCACCATTTGATGCCTCTATGATATTTTCTACAAGCTCATTTTTGCTCAACATCGATTTGAGTAGCTTGAGGTTAATCATATCATCATCAACTATTAGTACATTTAGTCTATTTTGCATTTAAAATCCTATTTTATATATTTATCTAGAAGTGCTTCTAGTATATTTTTGTTGATAGAGTTTGGTATAACATCATCAACTAACTCATCTTTTTGCATATTATCATCTATAAGAACAAGTGTTATTTTAGACTCTTGGTTATCTAGCTCCTCTTTTACTTGATCCATCTCCATGCTAGTTAGGCAGTTTATATCAAGAAGTAACATCTTATAAGAGTTAGCAGCTAGTTTTGACTTAAGAGTAGATATAGAGGATATAGCATCATAGCTTATACCATCAAAAGTATCTAAAATTTTTGAGTATAGATCTAGCTCAAACCTACTCTTTTTAGCCAATAGAATATCTTTGGTCTCTTTAGAGTTGCTACTAGTAGCCATCATAGGCTTATCATCTTTTTTGATGATTCTATCGTGCAAGAAGGTGTTTAGAAGTGAGATGATCTCATCTCTAACAAGAGGTTTAGTGGTGTACTCATCAAGCCCTGCTGCTAAAAATCTCTCACGATCACCTTTTAGTGCATTTGCAGTTAGTGCTATGATAGGGATATGAGCGATATTATGTTCTCTTTCATACTCTAGTATCTGCTCTGTTGATTCTATACCATCTAAAAATGGCATCTGTATATCCATAAATATAAGGTCATACTCCTCATCTTTTCTCTTTATAAATGCCTCAAGTCCATTACTAGCTATAGTGACATTTAGTCCTAAATCCTCTAGAGTTCGTCTTATGAGTTTTTGGTTGATGATATTATCTTCAGCAACTAAGATATTCGCCTTAAATTTAGATGTGCTTACATCAAACTTTTTAGCTAAAAGTGCCTCTTTTTGCTCTTTGGTGTTTAACATTCCATCAAAAACAGTTTTTAGTTTTGTAGAGTTTAGAGGCTCATATAGTACTTTTGTTATGTTTAAACTAAGAGATTCTATCTGTTTTATGAGGTTTGATTTTGTTAGCACTACGATAGAGGCTTGTGAAGAGCTAATCTCTCTTAGAGTCTGCTCATCTACTACACTATAGTCCACAAAAACTACACTATTTGGGGCTGTGATATCTTTTATATACTCAACATCACTAGTTTGGGTATAAGATATACCATAAAACTCTAGGTACTCTCTTAGGTAAACATCTTGAGATTTTAGTCTGCTACTATCGTTAAATATCGTTGCATTTATATCGGTATATCTTTTTCTAGAAGATATTATAGGTGTATCAACCTCTTCAAAGTCTATACTAAAGAAAAAGGTTGTCCCCTCTCCAACGACACTCTCAAGATCTAGTGCTCCACCCATAAGCTCTATAAAGTTACTAGATATGGTTAGCCCAAGACCTGTTCCGCCGTATTTTCTAGTTATAGAGGTATCGGCCTGAGAGAAAGCCTCAAAAATTCTCTGCTTTTGCTCATTTGTAACACCTATACCGCTATCTTTAACCTCAAATTTTACCCTTGTTATACCAGTTTGATTTGAGGCAATTTTTCTAATATTGACATTTATACTACCCTCAGAGTTTGTAAACTTAACTGCATTTGAGAGTAGGTTTATGATAACCTCTTTTAGTTTTGTTGGATCACCTTTTAGTGGTGTCTCTAGAGATGGGTCTATAAAACATCCAAGATTTATATGTTTTTCACTTGCTCTAACCGCATACACCTCTATTGCACTCTCAAACTCCTCTATAGGGTCAAATGCGATATGCTCTAGTTCTAGTTTATTACTCTCGATTTTTGAGAGGTCTAAGATATTGTTAATAATCTCAAGTAGGTTTTCAGAGGATTTTTCTATGATTTCGACAAACTCACTCTGCTCCTCTTTTAGCCCTGAGTCTTTGAGTAGCTCTGTAAATCCAACTATACCATTTAGTGGAGTTCGTATCTCGTGGCTCATATTTGCAAGGAACATAGATTTTGCTTCACTCGCCTCTTGAGCGGTTATTTTATCTTTTTTAGTCTGCTCAATAATATCCTCAAGAAGTGCATATGCCTCATTTGTCCCCTCAGCGGTGTTTAGATCTATTGTTCTTTGTTTTGAGTCATAGTCCTCAGAGACTTTTATAAGAACACCCTCAAGGTTTTTGATGTTAGCGGTTATATCATTGGCTAAAACATATCCTATAATCGCAAGGACAATGGCTGTGATCCATATAGTAAAGTATAAAATTAGTATCTTTAAAGACTCTTGTTGAACCTGAGTAGATTTTACATTCATAGCATCTAGCAAGATATTTTCAGCATCACTAAAGAGTTGAATCTTCTCAGTTTGCATACCAAACCATACACCAGATGTCATCTCATACTCACCAGTTGCCATATTGGCGATAATATCGGCTCTCTCACCTACAATATCTTCAAAAAGCTCTTTTGCATCTTCTGTGCTAAATAGCAAATCTATCTTTTGCCATACATCTACATCTTTTATATTTTTATAGCTATATGAGTCGGCTTTATTCATAAAAACAAGCCATTTAGATAGATCCTCATCTGAGATCTCAGCAGATTTAGATAGTATGTTTGATAAGTAGGCTCTCTCTTGACCTGAGAACTCTTTAGCTTTTGCTATGCTTAGGTATGAAGCATATAGTGCATCAAAATCTTTATCTATATCTATTTGTGTAATCTTTGTTAGCTGATCTATTAGATTTTCTTGAAAAGATGAGTATATGTTAAATATATCTTTAAACTCTATCTGTTGCTCATCTATTTTTGGTCGTAGCATCCTAACATTAGCTATAAGATCTTCAACATCTTTGATATTTTGTTGTTGCTCTTGTTCAGGCATATCTTGATTATTATTAGCAAATTTAAGAAAGCTAGAGACTTTGGCATCGACTATTTTTCTCTGCTCATTTAGGGATTTTTCTATATTTTTAGTAGCCTCACCTAAGTACATAGCACTCATACCACGCTCACGAGCGACATTACCTATGATCTCATTTAGGTATCTATTTTGCTCTAGAGTAGCTTGAAGTTTTTTTGCCGATACAAATGAGCTATAGGAGTTAAAAACTAGATAACTAGTTATCCCAAAAACCATAAGTATCGGCACAAGACTAATAAGTCTAAGCCTTGTCATCAATCCATACTTCATATCACTTCCTCTTTTATAGTTGATTTAGTTTAGAGACTATCTGATCTACATCGCCTGTTAGATCTTTTGAGGTACTACTTATCAGGCTTTGTAACTCTTGGTTAAAGATATCTACTCTCATATTGTCGCTCATACTTTTTAGCTCTTTGGCTAGTGGTACTATTTTGTTAGGCTCATCTGATTTTGCTAACTCTAACATCTCATTTGCTATAGATTTTGCCTCAGTTGTGTACTGAGAAAATATATCATTAAATATACCAAGTTCAAGCCCTATCTCTTGAGCTACTCTGTTTTTATCATAAACTAAAGGCTCATTTGGCTCATCTAGTTTTATATCTAGTGGCAAATCAAGATCTTCTTCGGACTCTACAATAGGTTCTTCTAGAGTAGGTTTTGGACATATTTTACTATCTTCTATAGGGCTTTGGCTTGATAGCTGTTCTATTATATTGTAAAATCTATCCATCGCATGTTTTATCTCTATAAAGTCACTCGATACATTCATAGTTATAAGGTTATCTAGTGCATCTTGGATTCTAAGGTTTGCTGCAACACCTTTTAGTTGGTGAGCTAGTATGCGAAGGTTTTTAAGATCCCCTTCTTTAAGGTGAGTGGTAAGATTTTGCTTAAAACCTCTTGATTGTTCAACGAAATCACAAACAAACTCCTCTATTAGATCAACTGGTAACCCTAGCTCTTTTGATGTTGCTTGTGGATCAAAACTGTAGCCATCACTCTGTTTTATGGAGATTGGCTCTTTTGGTGGTGTCTGTTTTTTTGGAGCTACTTCAAGGTCTATATCTAGTTTTTTGATAGGCTCTATAGGTTGTGGTTTCACCTCTGGTTTAGGCGGTGGTGGCGGTGGTGTAGCTTGTTTTAAAGTAGCGGGTGCTTCAGGTATTGTAGAGGTGCCTGATATCCTCTGATTTAGATTTTGAAGATTTACAACATAAGCCTTTTGTGATGGCTCATCGCTTAGGTATAGGGTAGATACAGATATACCCGCTTCAAACTCTTTATCATCAAGCCCTATGGCTACTCTATAGTTACTACTAGCATCAGCACACATTAGATAATCTATCCAGTGTATATGGCTAAAGTTATATACATAGCCTGTTTTATTTATAAATAGTGATGAAAAATCATCACATCTTTGCTTAAGATCCTCCATAGAGGATAACCCTAATATCCTTAAATCGTGTTCGTCAATCCCTATAAACTCTTTTTTATGGTTGTATATTAACATTTTATATGACCTTTACATATTTTAACTGTTTTTGTTCTCGAACTCTTCTATACTTGCCCTAGAACTTGCTCTATTTATGGTAGCATACCCTTTGATTTTTTCGTTTTGATCGTAAATCGGTAAAACTTCAAGGTCGCTCCAGTAGTATCTGCCATCTTTTCTAAGATTTTTGATAGTTGCATTGTATGTCTGAGCACTACTGAGTGCTTTTTGCATCTTTTCAAAAATCTCTTGTGGCATATCGGGATGTCTTAGTATCTCATACTTTGCACCTATAAGCTCATCTTTAGTGTATCCAGAGCTTTGGCAAAACATATTGTTCACATAAATGATGTTTCCATCCAAATCACTTTGGCTTATAGCAACACCATCTTCGTATAAATACTCCTCATCTAGTGGGGTTATAGTACTCATTTTTCCAACCCTTGTTCATTTAGATTTTTATATATTTAAGTGTAAATTTATGTCACAAAAATAATAAAAGCACCTAAATATATCATCAATAGCTTGAAAAAAAACTTATTTACAATAATTTCTAATTATTTGGGCATCTTTGTTGGTTAATATTTCCTCTAGCTCATCTATAGTCGCTTTTTTTATCTCCTCAAAGGTTCCAAAGTGGTTTAGTAGCTTTTTGATTTTGGCTTTTGAGATACCTTTTAGCTCTAAAAGATCACTTTGTTGATCTTGCTTTAGTTTTGTTTGTCTATGAAAAGTTATAGCACTTCTATGGGCTTCATCGCGAAGTTTTTGCATAAAATGTAACCTTTTATCGGTTTGGGGGAGTTTAAAAATCTCATCTTTAGTGTAGAGTATATCACTAGCACTCCCTTTGGCTCTTGAGGTTTTTGCATCTATTTTCTCTTTAGAGATCGCTACAACTTCAAGGTTTACACCGTAACTATGGAGCAGTTCTAGTGCTAGATTTAGCAAAGCCGCTCCTCCATCTAGTAGCCAAAGTGATGGCGGGGGATTTATATTAAAACTCTCGATGCGTCTAGTTAGCACCTCTCTCATTTGTGAGTACTCATCTCTTGCCTCTAGATGATAGAGCCTTTTGCTACTCTTATCATATGCCCCATTTTCATAAACCACCATCGCAGCAACATTTGCAACCGAAGATATATGTGAGTTGTCAAAAACCTCTATGCGAAGTGGTATATTTTCTAGTTTAAGAAGCTCTTTTAGCTCATCTAGTGGGTCTTGGGTTATTTTTTTACTATCTTGTTTTAGTAGCTCATCACAGTTTTTAAGCCCTAAGTTTATAAGCTCTTTTTTTGCTCCCTTTTGTGGAACTAAAATCTCTGCTTTTTTACCAAATATATCGCTTAAATGAGATGAGACAAGTAAAAGATCAGCAAAATCATAGGAGAGTAGGATAGGTGCTACTATGGGTGGTTTTGAGCTTCCATAAAAATTTAAAATCACCCTTTTTAAAATCTCATCTTCATCGTAGTTTATCGATATGTCGATAATGCTATGAGTTGTGCTTATGATTTTACCACCCCTCATAAACATCTTTAAAACCACCGCTTTTTTGCCATTATCTTTTAGAACAAATATGTCGTAGTTTTCATTACTTGCTAGATCTATCTCACTTTTTACTTGCGATTTTTCTATCTTTTTTATGCTCTCTCTAAGCTCAAGTGCCTCTTCAAACCTAAGCTCATCTGAGTAAAAAAGCATCTTTTTTTCTAACTCTTTTATGAGCCTATTTTTATCTTTTATATATTCATATGCTTTTTCTAGTTCAAGGTTATAGCTCTCTTTGCTTACACTTAGCTCACACGGCCCTAAACATTTGCCTATTTGGTAAAATAGACATAGTTTTTTGTTTTTTAGGCTCCCTTTTTTTTGAACTAATTTGCAGAGTTCATATATAGATTTTATAATCTCATTTGCCCCAACACTAAAAGGGCCAAAGTACTTTATACCCTTTTTCTCTATAACCTTTCTAGTTATCTCAAAGCGGGGAAAATCTTGTGATGTATCTATATATATGTATGGAAATGTTTTATCATCACGAAGCAATATATTGTATTTTGGATTTAGCTGTTTTATGAGTGAGTTCTCAAGGATTAGCGCATCGTGTTCACTGCTAAGAACTATATAATTTAGCGAGGTGGTTTGACTTATCATAGAGGCGATACGAGAGTTTAGTTTTGGGTTTGGAGCTAGAGTTGGTGTAAAACTAAAGTAGCTTTTTACTCTTTTGTTTAGGTTTTTTGCTTTTCCTATATATAGCAGTTTGCCGTTTTTATCAAAATACTGATATATCCCAAAAGTGTGTGGGAGTTCTCTTATGTTCTGTTCAAGATTCATGGTGTTTTTTTATGATTTGCATGATTTCTTTGGCGATTTTATTTAGTTTTTCATCTCTAAAACTAGCTACAACATCACCTTTTGCTCTCTCTTTATATTTTATGTGGGGTATCGTTTTTGGGTAAAAATCGTAGAGTTTTATAGGTGAAAAATCTACCCTTAAAACTACATCTTTTATATCTACATATATATATCCATCGTTTTGTTTTGATATGAGATTTAAAATTGATTTAATGATATTTATAATATTATCTCTCTCTTGCTTAGCGATGTTTGTTTTAAGCACAAAAGTTAGTATTTGGTTTTTGATATAACCGTATTTTATAAGATTTTGATAAGATGGTAGAAGTAAAGATTTTAAGTAGTTTATATATTTGTACTCTAGGAGTTTAGAAAATTGAGGCTGATTAACAATAACATCAAATATCTGTTTAGTATTTTTCATATCGCTATTATAGCAGGGATTTTACTAAGTGGATGTGGCTATAAAGGTGATCCCTACTATAGTGAAGGTGATGCACCACCAAACAAGCACAAAGAGAAGCTAAATCATGAGCCTTGATGTTATTATTATAGGTAGTGGTTTGGCAGGACTCTATGCAGCTTCACTTCTACCAAAAGATAAAAAAGTTCTTGTTATAAATAAACGAGAATCTTTTAAGTGCAATAGCTTTTATGCACAAGGTGGCATAGCTCTTGCAAAAGATGAAGCAGATATCCCTTTGCATATCAAAGATACACTAGAGGCTGGTGCTGGTATGTGTGATGTCGAAGCGGTTAAGGTTTTATCATACAACTCAAAAGAGATTATCGATGATATCATAAAAAAAGGGTTTAAGTTTGATGTAGATGAGCATGGAGAGCTTCTTTATACAAAAGAAGCAGCCCACTCAACCAACAGAATCATCCATGCAGGGGGTGATGCGACAGGCAGATATGTACACCATTTTTTACTTGAACACAACCCCCATCCGCTTTTAAGTGATGCTAGAGTAGTAGATTTGCTTATAAAAGATGGTATTTGTTATGGTGTAACAGTGCTAGATCATAGAGAACTTAAAAATATCTATGCAAGAGATATCATCATAGCTAGTGGTGGTGTAGGTTCACTCTATGAGTACCATACAAATGCCCCAACTATAAGTGCCGATCTTCAAGGTATAGCTATACTAAAAGGTATAGAGTTAGAAAATATGGAGATGATGCAGTTTCATCCCACTGTATATGTAAGCTCAGGCGGTGCTCAGAAGTTTTTACTAACCGAAGCACTAAGAGGCGAGGGTGCCACTATAGAAGATGAGAGTGGTAAGAGATTTTTGTTTGATTATGATGATAGAGGTGAGTTGGCATCAAGAGATATTGTCTCTCAAGCGATATTTGATTATAAAAGTAGACATGGTGGCGAGGTGTATCTTAGTTTAAAAAACTTTAGTGGTGAGTATTTTAGAGCTAGATTTCCAAATATCTTTAAGATACTACGAGATTTAGGCTACGATGCCCCGCAAGATCGCATCCCAATATCTCCAGCTTTTCACTATGCTATAGGTGGCATAAAAACAGACACTAATGCAAAAGTAGCAGGTGTTAAAAACCTATATGCTATAGGTGAAGTAGCATCAACTGGTGTCCATGGAGCAAATAGACTAGCTTCAAACTCACTTTTAGAGGGGCTTGTGTTTGCCTCTAGGGCAGTTGAGTCGATACTAAGCGATAGTGAGACTAAAGCTCATGTAGAGTTTGATGTTATAGATGAGATTATGAGTCTAAAAGATGATAAAGCAAAGAAAAATCTACTAAGAGAGATTATGTGGGAAAATGTAGGTGTGCTTAGAACTAAAGAGGGCTTAGAGTATGCAAAAGAGCAGATAGATAAACTTTTAGCAAGTGAGATTGGAAGACTTCTTAGATTTAGACTTTTAACTGCTAAGATGATAGTTAGCTCAGCTCTAAAAAGAGAGGTCTCTATCGGGGTTCATTATAGAAAAAATTAGGCACTTTATAGTATTATTTTAAAAAAGTTATATCTTAGTGATTTATAAAAAAGGTAGCATATGTCAGAAGTTAGCATTATTGTTTTAGATTTTGGTTCACAATTTACTCAGCTTATAGCTAGAAGACTCAGAGAGGAGAGGGTTTATTGTGAGATACTCCCATATAGAGCAACTCTAGAGGAGATAAAAGCGAAAAATCCAAAAGGTATTATCCTTAGTGGTGGACCATCATCGGTCTATAATGAAGATGCTTACGAGGTAGATAAAAGAGTATATGATATGGGGCTACCTATACTTGGCATATGTTATGGTATGCAAAGAATCGCAGTAGATTTTGGCGGAAGTGTAGTTAGATCAAGCCATCATGAGTATGGTAAAGCGGAGCTAAATATATCTGATTTTGGCTCAAATCCATCAAGGTTGTTTAAAGATTGTGATAATGATGGCATCGTATGGATGAGCCATAGCGATAGAGTAGAGAGACTACCAGAGGGTTTTAAAACTATAGCAACTTCGGCAAACTCACCATATGCAGCTATAGCAAATGAAGATAAAAAAATCTATGCTATGCAGTTTCATCCAGAGGTTGAGCACTCTGTAGAGGGTTATTTGATGCTTAGAAACTTCGCTAGAGATATCTGCGGGGTGAGTGAAAAATGGAAGATGGAACACTTTTTAAAAGAGCAGATAAAAAGCATAAAAGAGAGAGTAGGTGATGCTAAAGTTCTTTGTGGGCTTAGTGGCGGGGTAGATAGCTCTGTTGTTGCTGCTATGCTTTATGAGGCTATAGGCGATCAGCTTATACCTGTTTTTGTGGACCATGGACTTCTTAGAAAAGGTGAGAGAGAGCAGGTGGAGAATATCTTTAAGGTAAATCTTAAAGCCCCACTTGTGGTAGTAGATGCTAGTGAGATATTTTTAACCCGCTTAGCAGGAGTTAGTGATCCTGAAACTAAAAGAAAGATTATTGGGCATACTTTTATAGAGGTTTTTGAAGCTGAAGCTAAAAAACACAACGGCATAAAGTTTTTAGCACAAGGGACACTTTATCCTGATGTTATAGAGTCTATCTCGCCAAATGGTGCATCTGTAACTATAAAATCTCACCACAATGTTGGCGGACTACCCGATTGGATGGATTTTGAGCTAATAGAGCCACTTAGAGAGCTTTTTAAAGATGAGGTTAGAAAGATAGGCTTAGAGCTTGGGCTTCCAGAATCCATGGTAAATCGTCACCCATTTCCAGGGCCAGGTTTAGCGATAAGAATCATGGGAGAGGTAAACAAAGCCGACTTAGAGATACTAAGAGAGGCTGATGTTATACTTTTAGATGAGCTAAAAGCTAGTGGATACTATGCAAAAACTTGGCAAGCATTTGTGGTACTTTTAAATGTAAGATCGGTTGGAGTTATGGGAGATAACCGTACTTATGATAACACAGTTTGTGTTAGAGTTGTTGAGGCGGTTGATGGTATGACTGCTACATTTGCCCATCTTCCACACGATTTACTAGAGCGAATAAGTAGAAGAATCATAAATGAGGTAGCAGGTATAAATAGAGTAGTTTATGATATATCATCAAAACCACCTGCGACTATTGAGTGGGAGTAATGGAGAAAAAAATATATCTTTTTGCAACATCAAAGAGTGATAGAGTTACAAGCATAAAGTCTTTAGATGTTGCCTTTTTAACACCAAAAATCGATTTTAGCAAGTATGATCACCTAATCATAACTTCAAAACAGACCATAAAAGCACTTGAAGCTTATAAAAAGAGCGATTTTATAGATAAACCTGCTATTTGTGTATCGCAAAAAACGGCTAGTTATTGGGAGAAGTTCGGCGGTAGAGTGCTAGGGTATGGAAATGGTTATGGAAACTCACTTATACACAACATAAAAGAGTTTAGCAAAGATACAAAATGGCTATATCTAAGGGCAAGGGTTATAGCTTCATCGTTTGTAAAGATGGCAAAAGATGAGGGGTACAATATAGATGAGCAGATACTCTATGAGTCTGATTGTTCAGATGAGATATTAAGTGTTAGAGCAGAGGCTGGGGATACGCTTATATTTACCTCACCATCTAGTGTAGATTGTTTTTTAAAAAACAACACTATAGATAGTACCTCAAGAGTTATAGTAATAGGGACAACCACCGCAAAGAGTTTGCCCGATGGTATAGAGTATGAGATGAGCAAAAAAACAACTATTGAGTCACTTTTAGAGCTACTTTAAGCCACTTCTTAAGGGTTGTTGGGCTATAATAACACATCTGAGTAGTTCGATATATCGCACTGTGAGGGTTCTACATTTTCATTTAGTGAACTAGTAGTATTTTTGTGTGCCGACACTATCGTTTGAGGTATTTATACCGAGATTCTGCCGCCGTTATAAAATCTCGCTTCACCCAAATACGGCTTTTAGAACCAAAGGCCAAACGCGAAGACGGCTACTTGGGTACCCTTTTTTAAATCTTTAAACTTCATTATGATATAATCTTAGACTTTTTTAAACCTGTTTTTGGAGAATTTATGAAAATTTTAATAGTAGGTAGTGGAGCTAGAGAGTACTCTATCGCACTTGCTATATCAAAAGAAGATGTAGAACATGAGCTATATTTTGCCCCAGGAAATGGAGCTACACATAGTTTGGGTACAAATATAGATATAAAAGATCTAAATGAGTTAGCTATTTTTGCAAAAGAATCCAATATAGAACTAACTATAGTAGGGCCTGAAGCTCCGCTAGTTGATGGTATAGTCGATATTTTTAAATCCCACAATCTTACTATATTTGGACCTAGCAAGGCAGCTGCTAGACTTGAGGGTTCAAAAGTATATATGAAAAACTTTTTAGCAAAATACAATATCCCAACAGCAAAATATATAGAAACAGACTCAATAGAGGATGCTTTTAAGTTTAGTGACTCACTAAAAACACCTATAGTAGTTAAAGCCGATGGGCTTTGCGGTGGAAAGGGTGTTATCATAGCTCAAACTCACGATGAGGCTAAAAAAGCGATATCTGAGATGCTTAGTGGAAAAAGCTTTGGAGATGCTGGAAAAAAGGTGGTAGTTGAGGAGTTTTTAGATGGGTATGAGCTATCTATGTTTGCCATCTGTGATGGAGATGATTTTATCCTACTTCCAGCGGCACAAGACCATAAGAGATTAAAAGATAACGACGAGGGTCCAAATACGGGCGGTATGGGAGCTTATGCCCCAACTCCACTTGTAGATGATGAGCTTTATGAGAAGGTAAAAGCTAGAGTTATTCGCCCAACACTAGATGGTATGAAAAAAGAGAATTCACCATTTCTTGGTGTCCTTTTTATAGGGATAATGGTAGTAAATGGTGAGCCTTACACACTAGAGTTTAATGTCCGTTTTGGTGATCCTGAGTGTGAGATACTTATGCCGCTTATGAGTTCAAGTGTAAGTGAGATGTTTTATAAAGCTGCTACAAATCGCTTAAGTGAAATAGAGGTTAGTTTTAGCACTAAGTATGCCGTTGGAGTTGTTATGGCTTCGGCAAACTACCCTTATGGCTCATCTACTCCCGCTGAGATCATCATAGATGAAGTCCACCATGAAGAGATAGAAAAATATACCCATATATCGTATGCAGGGGTGAGTTTAATCGATGAAAAACTATATGCAGACGGCGGAAGAGTGCTTGTTTGTGTAGGGTTGGGCGATAGTATAAAAGAGGCTAGAGATAGAGCATATCTTAGATGTGGTCAAGTCCATTTTGCAGGTAAAAAACTCCGCCTTGATATAGCCTATCAAGCACTAAGAGGTTAAGTTTGTCACAAGAACAGATAGAGCAAAATCTCCACCGTGAAAATCTAACTTTAGCACCTATAAAAAAAAGGGCAGTCGCTGCTTTTATAGATGAGCTACTGCTCTCATTTTTGCTTTTATTGTCGATAAATGAGAGTTTTAGCAGTGCCGCAAATGTAGAAGAGGCTATTGCACTAACAAACCACTATATAGTTGAGTATTTGGCTATCAAGCTCATCTATCAAGCCTTTTTTATCCACCAGTATGGTGCTACTCTAGGCAAAATCGCTATGAAGATAAGAGTTGTTGATAGTGTTAGTTTTGCTAAACCAAATATCTTAGTATCACTAAATCGTTCCGCTGTTAGGATAGTTAGTGAGATGATATTTTATATAGGTTACTTGTGGGGTGCTATGGATCCACTAAGACAATCATGGCACGATAAGAGTGCTAAAACATTGGTGATAAATGCTTAAGACTCTTACTCTTTTTATAGCTTTTGCTTTTGTACTTTTAGCAGATGATCATGTAGAGATTTTTGCAACAAAAAGTGAGACTCAAAATAACATCATAAGAGCAGAGGGCGAGGTTGTAGTAGTCTATAAAGACTATATACTCTATGCCAAAAGAGCTATCTATGATAAAAACAAATCAGAACTTGAGCTTTTTGAAAATGTAAGGGCTAGTGAAGATGGTAAAATGAAGTTTTTAGGTGAGTATGCAAAGCTAAATACTCTAGAAAAAACTAGACACTTTAAACCATTTTTTATGTTAGAAAATAACACAAGATCGTGGATAAATGCTCATGAGGCAAACGGTAAAGAGAATATCGTCGATACAGGTCACGGGGTAGTTAGTAGTTGTGAGGAGCAAAACCCATTGTGGAAGATGGAGTTTAGCTCATCTGATTATAATACCGATAGTATGTGGCTAAATCTCTACAATGCAAGACTCTACTTGTACGATTTTCCAGTTTTTTATACACCATATTTTGGCTATTCACTAGATACTACTAGACGAACAGGGCTTTTACCGCCAACTATAGGGGTTTCATCTGGCGAGGGATTTTACTACGAACAACCTATCTATATAGCTGAGCAAAACTGGTGGGATTTGGAACTAAGACCCCAAATAAGGACAAATAGAGGAAAAGGGCTCTATGGGATATTTAGATTTGTCGATGCAAAAGACTCAAAGGGAGTTTTGAGTTTTGGGCAGTTTAATGAGAAACTCTCATATATGAAAAAGCACGATTTAGCAAATCAAAAACACTACGGTTTTAACTTTTTATATGATAATAAAAATGTCTTAAACAACTGGTTTAACCTTGATCTTGATGGGCAATCGGGGTTATATACAGATATCACAGATATGAACGATGTCGATTATTTAAACTTATCTAAAAATGATGTAACTCAAAATGCAACATCTTTACAGATCATATCTAGAGCCAACCTTTTTTACAACACAGATAGTGATTATTTTGGTGCTTATGCAAAGTATTATAAAGATTTAAGATACAAAAGTAACGATGAGACTATCCAAAATCTACCATCATTTCACTACCACAGATACTTAGATACACTTTTTGATGATCATTTTATCTACAATATCGATTTTCAGACTAACAATTTTTATAGAAAAATAGGTAAAAATGCCATCCAGAGTGATCTTAATATCCCACTCACCTTGCAAACTTCACTGCTAGATGAGTATTTGACTCTAGGGTATACAGCAAACCTATATGCTCAACACACCGCCTATAGTGGTAGCGATAAAAACAAAACAAAAGATGAGCTATATGAGAGTGGAGTTTTTGCTAGAAACTATCACTCTATATACACCTCAACTCAACTAAGCAAAGCATATGAGGATTTTGCCCATGTTATAGATATGGGAGCTGAATACACCTTTGCGGGTGGTGAGTTTGAAGAGGGTTTTTATAAAAATCAAGGTGATTATTGTAAAGATAATCCAACCGATTCGTTATGTGATTTTTATAATATCAAAGAGATAGAGAAGAAGCTATCGCTATATTTTTCACAATACTTTTACGATCCAAGTGGAGTTCAAAGGGTTTATCATAAACTATCACAAAGTTTTAGGCAAGATGGACCAAATAGAGGTAGAAGTGAGCTAGAAAATGAGCTAGATTGGCAGATAAGTAAAGATATAAGTTTCTATAATAATATGTTTTATAACTACGATAGACATGAGTTTAGTAAAAACTACAATAAGCTATCCTACAATGATGGAACCTATAATCTAGCTATCTCACATATGAGACAAAAGTATTATCTACCACGAAAAAATGACACATCGTACCTAACTTCATCTTTTGGGTATAGATACAACCAACACTACTCTATGAACCTAGCCTATAACTACGACTTAGAGTTAAAGCTTAAAAAGTCGCTTGAAGTTGGGTTTATGTATGAAAAAAGGTGTTGGGATTTTGGGCTTATCTATGTTGAGAACAACAGGCCAATCCTAAGATCTGATGGCTCATCTAAGAGTATATACGACAAGATGGTATATATAGTTATGAGACTTAAACCATTTATGCCAAAAAGAGATAGAGAATCTGGATTTATATATAGATTTCCACAAAAAGATGAGGCAGATTTGTGAGTAGATCTATAAAACTGCTAGACTCAAGGGAAGATGCTGCTATAAAACTTATAGATGCTATCCCGATGCAAAAGCTAAAAGATGAGCAGTGGAGGTTGGTTGGGATCTCTAAGGGTGGGCTAGAGTTAGCTTATCAGATAAGAGCAAGGCTTAAAAACCAGATAGATTTTTTGTTCTCAGAGGGTATAAATGCCCCTAAAAATGTTGAGTGTGAGATAGCTAGAGTGAGTGAAAATGAGCAGATAGTTATAGATGAGAAGCTTATAGAGAGCTTTGAGATAAAACACGACTATATATATGGTGAAGCTAAACGGAAGTACGAAGAGAAGATTCTTAGCTATATATATCAGTATAGAAAAGGTAGAACTTTTTTTGATGTTAAAAACAAGATAGTACTTTTAGTTGATGATGGTGCAAATACGGGGATGAAGTTTATGTTAGCGATAAAGTCCATTATGAGTATGAAGCCAAAAGCACTATATATAGCAGTGCCTGTTATACCCACCGATGTACTTGAGCTACTAGATAGCTTTAGTAATGAGATCTATTTTTTACATAGTATAGATCACTTTGTAGAGACAGGTTTTTACTATAAAGAGTTACAAAATATTAGCGAAGATAGAGTAGAGAAAATTTTAGGAGAGAAGTATGAAGTATGATGTTGAGATAGAGTTAGATGGAAGTGTAGAGAGCTATGCTTTTAGTAGTGTTGCAAAACAATCAAATGGTGCAGCATGGCTTAAGTGCGGTGATAGTGTAGTTTTAGCAACTGTTGCTATAGATGAGTCACAAAGTGTTAGTGAGGATTTTTTACCTCTAACTGTTCAGTATATAGAAAAAAGTTATGCAGCGGGTAAAATCCCGGGTGGTTTTATAAAAAGAGAGACAAAGCCAAGCGATTTTGAGACACTAACCTCTAGAATAGTCGATCGCTCACTCAGACCACTTTTTCCAAAAGGTTATGCTCATCCGACACAAATAACTATACTTGTTTTTAGTGCAGGTAGCGATGCTGATTTGCAACTTTTAGCACTAAAGGCAGCCTCCGCTGCTTTATATGTGAGTGATGTCGATATAAACCGCTCTATAAGCGGACTCAGAGTCGCTAAAGTAGATGGCAAAGTGGTTTTTAATCCACCACTAGATGAGCTTAAAAACTCAACTCTTGATCTTTTCTTATCGGCTTCAAAAGATGATTTGCTTATGATAGAGATGAGAAGTATCGGTAGTGATAATATCGATACTTCACTTATGGCTGATCCTATGATCGATCCTACACTAACACCTATGGTTTTAGCTAATCACACCTCAAATGGAGTTAGCGAAGATGAGCTAATAGAGCTACTAAAGAGTGCTAGTGAGATTTTATTTGCCAACAATGCTAAGTATGAAGAGGCATTTAAACCTTTTAAAAAAGAGATAAAACCTTTAGTGTTAAACTCAGATGAGCTAGATAAAACTCTATATGATTATCTAAAAACAAACCATCTAGTAGACATAAAAAATGCTATAAATCAGATGGCAAAAAGCGAAAGAGCAACAGAGTTAAATGCTTTAAAAACAACCATATTAAGTAAAAATGATTTTGATGAAGCTAAGCTTAGTGGTGCTATAAACACCCTAAAAAAAGAAGTAGTAAGAGAGCAGATACTTCACGATAAAATAAGAGCAGATGGTAGAGGGCTTAGTGAGATAAGACCCATAAGTATAAGTACAAATATCTTGCCAAAAGCACACTCATCGGCTCTTTTTACTAGAGGGCAAACTCAAGCACTTGTGGTTTTAACTATAGGTAACTCAAAAGATTCTCAGATGTATGAGGAGCTAACAGATGCGGCTACTCAAAATGAGTCGTTTATGTTTCACTACAACTTCCCAGGGTTTAGTGTAGGTGAGGCATCGCCTATTACAGGGGTAAAACGAAGAGAGTTAGGGCATGGAAATCTAGCAAAAAGAGCATTAGAACCCATAGTTAGCCTAAATGGTGAGACTATAAGGCTAGTTAGTGAGATACTAGAGTCAAATGGCTCATCTTCTATGGCTAGTGTTTGTGGTGGATATATGGCTCTTAGAGCAGCTGATATCAAGGTAAGTGATATCATAGCAGGGATCGCTATGGGTTTAGTTAGCGAAGGTGAAAACTATGCGATACTCTCAGATATTATGGGGCTAGAGGATCACGATGGAGATATGGACTTTAAAGTAGCTGGTTCAAAAGATGGCATAACAGCTATGCAGATGGATATCAAGTTAGGCGGAGTAAGTCTAGAGATACTAAAAGAGGCACTATATCAAGCAAAAGCGGGGCGAAGCCATATTATTGATATTATGTTAGAGGCAGAAGATGAGATAGTTCTAAATAATGGAGTTCTCCCTAGTAGTGAACTTTTTCATATAGACCCAAGTTTTATAGGTGATATTATAGGTCAAGCGGGTAAAACTATAAGAGAGATTATCGAGAAGTTTGGTGTAACCATCGACATAGATAAAAAAGATGGAAAAGTAAAAGTTACAAGTAAAAACAAAGATGATATACAAGCAGCTAAAGAGCATATACTAAGCATAGCAAATACTCCAAAAACACCGAAAATAGACTATATGGTAGGGGATAGATATGAGGGAGTTGTTAAGAAACTAGTAGATTTTGGTGCTTTTGTTGGGCTTCCTGATGGGACCGATGGGCTTATTCATATATCTAAGCTCTCAAGTGTAAAGATAGATAGAGTTAGCGATGTTATAAGTGAGGGTGAGAGGGTGTTGGTTGAGGTTATAGAGCTAAAAGGGAGCAAGATCTCACTATCGCTTGTAAACTAAGTAGTTTTTTAGAGATTTTTAGATAAAATCTCGCCATCAAATTTTAGTAGGGAAACTGCTCGCATTTATGTGGTGGTTGCTATGCCAAATGGTGTAGTTACGCAAGCCGAACAAGTTTGTAATATTTTTTTGGAGAACATAATGAAAAAAATTCTTTTCTTACTAGTAGCATTTAGTGCTGCTTTAATGGCAAATGAGGGTGAAGTTGCTAACCAAACTCTTAAAGCTTACTCTATGATCGCTGCTGGTGTTGGTCTAGGTCTAGCTGCTCTTGGTGGAGCTATTGGTATGGGTCATACTGCTGCTGCAACTATCGCTGGTACTGCTAGAAACCCAGGTCTGGGTGCAAAACTAATGACAACTATGTTTATCGCTCTAGCGATGATCGAAGCTCAAGTTATCTATGCACTTGTTATTGCTCTTATAGCACTTTACGCTAACCCGTATTTAGGTTAATCTTTTAAGCTTTGGGGTTCTCCCAAGGCATCTTCTTCATTTTTTTGCGATCGTGGTGGAATGGTAGACACGCTATCTTGAGGTGGTAGTGCCAAACGGTGTAAGGGTTCAAGTCCCTTCGATCGCACCATCAAAAGGTAAGCTAATTGCTTATCGACACAATACATATCATAATTTATCTCGTAAAAAAATAGCTATAAAATTAAACTATAACTATTAATACTCTTATAGACTGGACTTTCCTATAATTATTTTCTCGTAATTTATCTCGTAAAATTTGCAATAAAATATAGAAAATAGATATAATGACACCAAGGATGGATAAAATGTTAATATCTCCAAGTATGCCTTATGATCTAAAAGGGCAGATAAAACCAGAATTATTAGAACTTGCAGAGAAGGTTTGTATTGAAAGTGCAAAAATTGCAAGTGGCTATAATCAATATGTTGTGAATGCTTTTAGAGATGTTCTAAGAATTACAAATAGTTACTACTCAAACAGAATTGAGGCAGAAAGCACCCACCCTATAGATATTGAAAAAGCTATGTCAAAGCAGTTTTCTCAAGATTCAAAAGAAAAGGCCCTGCAAGAGCTTTCAGTTGCCCATATAAAAACGCAAGAGTTTGTTGAGAGTTATTCCATAGAGAATAATGTAATTGATAGAAATTTTATAAAAGAGATCCATCGAATGTTTTACTCTGCTCAAGGTATGGAAAAGTTTACTCAGCTTAAACAAGAGGATGAGCTAATTAAGATGATACCAGGTGAGTTTAGAAACAAAGATGTTAAAGTTGGCAAACATATTGCACCCTCAAGTGATGCGATTAATGCTGTTTTTAACTATTATGAAAAAGAGTACACTTCACTCTTTAATAGCTCTATAAAAGCTATTAAACTACTTGCAGCACTTAGCTCTCACCATCGCTTAGCCTATCTTCACCCTTTTTTAGATGGAAACGGGAGAGTTTCAAGACTACATCTTGATGCAATCTTTTGGAATATGGAGCTTGAGGGCTATGGTCTGTGGAATATTTCAAGAGGAGTTGCAAGAGATGTTAAAAAGTATCAGCACTATTTATCTTATGCAGATATGAAACAACAAGGTGCAACTGATGGTAGAGGTGAATTATCACTTAGAGGGCTTGAGGGATATTTAAAATATATGCTTGAAACAGCATTGGATCAAATAGAGTTTATGGGTAATGGTTTACGACTCGATCAGCTTAATGATAAAATTAGAAAATTTGTAAAATTTTCACAAGAGGAGATGTTTTACAAACAAGAACCATTGCCAAAATACTCTGAGCTACTATTTTCTCACCTGTTATTAAGTGGTGAACTAGAGAGAAAGTATGTCCCTTTGGCAATAGGTAAAAGTGTAAGCACGGCAACAAAACTTATAAGCACTTTAACAAAAATGGGCTACATAGAGAGTGAGCACCATAAAGCACCCCTTCGTCTTAAGGTAAATTCGTTCTTTGCTTCGCAGATAATTCCAGACCTGATTCCACAAAAAGCAGACTGATGGTTTTAAAAAAAACCTATAATCAAATAAGCACTGCTCATCTCATAGTTTTTATCAATAAAGAAGATAGCAACAACCACTATTTGCTATTAAAAAAGCACTCCCGCTCTTCATTGTTTGGTTTTTGGTAGGTGATATTCTCTTGCATAGCTAAATCTATCTTGCTATCATAAGTTGATTTTAGTTTTAAAAACATATCTCTCTCTTTTTTACTCATAGCTTTTTTAGCAACCTCTATGATAGTTAGCGGATCAACCGCCACACCATTTTTATAAACTCCTAAGTGCAAGTGCGGACCCGTTGACATACCAGTTGAGCCAACATAACCTATCACTTGACCTTTTCTAACAAAAGAGCCTTTTTTAAGACCCGCTTTAAAAGATTTTTGGTGAGCATAAAGGGTTAAAAAACCATCGCTATGTTGCACTTTTATAACTTTTCCATACCCATTTTGTGTGCCTATAAGAGTTATCCTGCCATCACCCGCTGCTTTTATAGGTGTTCCAGCAGGTGCAGCAAAATCGACCCCTAGATGTGCACGATACTTTTTAAGTATGGGGTGAAAACGACCCTTGTTAAATCTAGATGAGATTCTAGCTCCACTTATGGGCATAGAGAGTAAAAAGTTCTCGTTTATCTCACCCTTTTCGTTGTAGTATTTGCCATCATCACCTTTATATACACTATATCTTTTACCCTTAACTTCTATCATAGCGACTTGAAGTGTTGGCATAGAAAACTCAACCTCATTTCGGTATTTTTGTTCATATACCATCACTAGAGTATCGCCTTTTTTGATATCTCTCGCAAAATTTATCGACTTTTTAAAAGCAGTTATAAAGATAGAGGCAAGCTTTGTCGAGCCTGTAGTATCTAGTATATCTTGGTATGGGGAGTTTTGGATACTAAGTTTAAGAGACTCTGTTTTTGTGTGACTTATGATAGGTATAGCCTCATAAAAGTACTCATCACCTTTTGAGTAGATGTGGATTTGCAACTCATCGTTTAGTGGTATAAGGATTTGGAGTATTTTTTTATTATCATCGTATAGGATTTGGTAGTTTACACCACTTAGTATCTCAGCACTTAGCTCTTTATCTTCGCTATCTAGATCGTAGTAGAGTGGTTTAAGTGGAAGCATCTTTTTTTCTAAAAAGTTTAAGTAGGTATCGCCACTATCCCAGCGGTAGTTTTCTACTGTTGCACCAAAGAGAGTTAGGGGTAAAAAGGTTAAAATTATTGTTAAAAGTTTTCTCAAAATATTAAAATTTGCCTATTAGTAAAAAAATATTAAAAAAGTTTCTTAGCAGTGTTATTTGTCTGCTATAATCACATAAAACTTCAGCTAAAGAAGTTTACTATATTTAGATTAATGCCAAAAGATTTTGGCTAAAAAGAAGAGCTATGAAGAGTCTGATCTTACTAAGTGTTTTTGTTTTTTCCCTATATGCAAATATCATAAAAGCCCCAATAACAAGTGTCGATTTGAAGACTAAAACTGCTACCATAGAGGTGTCTGATCTTAAAAAAGGTATGTTTGGCTACTTAGTCCATAAGCTAGAAAATGGCAACACCATCATACTAAATACCGCTACCATCTTGAGTTATGATCCAAAAACCAAACAATCAAAAGTATCTATAGATGAGTTTGATATGTTCAACTCAGACTCCTTGCCAACTTCTGATTGGAGTATAGTAGAGGGTGATGAGGCTATCTTTGCTTTTGGGTACGATAAAGCACTTCTTATAGCCCCAACTGAAGATATATACTACAGGATAAGTGAAGCGGCAAATGTTACTTGGGTTCATCCAGATATATTTGCAACCATACTATCAAGAAATGGTCATCCAACACCGCTTAGATCTGATTTTGCACAGTTTGCAGATGAGACACTAACAGGGATAGTATTTTTATATCTAAACAGCCGTGTCTATACACTCGATGCTAAAACTTTTAAGATACTAGCTATAAGTGAAGCTAAAATTTCACAAGGTAAAGCTATGTTGCCGTTTTATAGCCGTGTTGAGGAGATAGAAGCTGCTTGGTGGGGTGAGGGTAGCTCAAGACTTAGTAAGTATGAGCCATACTATTATGAGCTACTCATCAAAGCAAATAAAGACAATAAAGAGCTTTTTGATATAGTAAGCTCATCTAATAAAAGAAGTATAAACTCTTTACTTGAGTATTTTGATTTTAAGGGAGATGGTCGTGATAAAAAAAGATTCTTTGGACTATTTTAAAACTTTAGTTGGTGAAGATAATATCTACACAGACAAAGCTCATCTAAGAGCCTACTCTTACGATGCTACAAGAGAGCATTTTGAGCCAGATGCTGTTATATTTCCACGAAATGAAGATGATGTTAGTAAGATACTAAAACATGCAAATGAGCATGGCATTGTTATAGTTCCTCGTGGAGCAGGAAGCGGTTTTACAGGTGGAGCACTCCCTAGTAGTGGCGGGATAGTTTTGGCTATGGAAAAACATATGAACAAAATCCTTGAGATCGATATGAAAAATATGGTCGCAGTTGTTCAACCAGGGGTGATAAATAAGGACTTGCAAAAAGCAGTAGAAGAGGTTGGGCTTTTTTATCCACCCGATCCAGCATCACAAGAGTACTCAAGTATTGGCGGAAATGTTAGTGAAAATGCGGGTGGTATGAGAGCTGCTAAGTATGGTATTACAAAAGATTTTGTTATGGCGACTCGTGCAGTACTTCCAAATGGTGACATCATAAAAGCAGGTAAACGAACCATAAAAGATGTTGCAGGTTATAATATAAGTGGCATCTTAGTAGCAAGTGAGGGGACTTTAGCGGTTTTAACTGAGGTGACTCTAAAGCTACTTCCAAAACCAAAGATGAGCAAAACTGCTATGGGTGTTTTTAAGAGTGTAGATGAGGCTATGAATGCGGTCTATAAAGCTATGGCTAGTGGTATAACACCAGTTGCTATGGAGTTTTTAGACAATTTAACCATAAGAGCAGTTGAGCAAGTTTACTCAAAAGGTTTGCCCGTTGAAGCAGGAGCGATACTTATAAGTGATGTTGATGGTAACCTTGAAGAGGATCTTGATTATCAGCTATCTATACTAAAAAGGGTTTTTGAGGAGAATGGTTGCTATGAGTTTAAGATAGCAAAAGATAAAAACGAATCGGCCGATTTTTGGTTTGCTAGACGAAATGCCTCACAATCGCTTAGTATATATGGTAGCAAAAAGATAAACGAAGATGTTACAGTTCCTCGCTCAGCCTTACCAGAGCTACTTGAGAGGTTTTATGCCATAGCTAAAAAGTATGATGTAAATATCCCGTGTTTTGGGCATACAGGCGATGGAAATGTCCATACAAATGTGATGGTGGACGGGAAGGATCCAGCTCAAGTAGAGATAGGCTATAAAGCTATAGAAGAGGTTTTTGCAGCGACTATAGAACTAGGCGGAACCTTAAGTGGTGAACATGGCATAGGGTTATCAAAAGCACCATATATGAGTATGGCTTTTACACCTGAGGAGATGAATCTTTTTCGTGCTATCAAAAAAGCATTTGACCCAAATAACATACTAAACCCTTCAAAAATGGGACTATGAGAGAGATATATAGTAAAGTTAAGCTCTTTTTATCGCTATTTTTAGATAAAGACTTAACTTTTTATGCTTCAAGTTTAAGTTTTTACACTATCTTTAGCATAATTCCACTACTACTTATAGTCTTAAATATCTTCACTTCACTCCCTAGTTTTGCCTCCTACTACGACAAGATACAAGAGTTTATACTCTCAAATCTTTTACCGATGCAATCAGATGCACTTATGGGGTATTTGGATACATTTTTGCAAAACTCCTCAAAGATGAGCATGGTGAGTCTTGTTATGGTTGTAGTCTCTGCGATACTATTTTTTCAAAACTATGAGTATATAGCAAATAAGATTTTCCATGCAAAAAAGAGGAGTATCTGGGAGAGTTTTACAACTTTTTGGACACTTATAACTATATCGCCATTTGCACTTGGTATATCATTTTATATCACAGGCTATGTGGCAAATCTTATGGCAAACAACGACTACACCTCATACATAAACATACTTCCACTAGTGCCATACATCATAACATGGGGGCTATTTTTCTTACTTTTTGCGATATCGGCAAATGTCAAGATAAGCATAAAAGCCTCACTTAGTTCATCTTTACTAACCTCTATAGTCTTTAGTATCGCTAAAAATAGTTTTATATATTATGTTTTTTATAACAAATCTTATGAGTCTATATACGGCTCATTTTCTATTGTGCTATTTTTATTTTTATGGATATATTTTTCATGGATAATATTTATATATGGGCTAAAACTATGTTACATGATAAATAGCATATACGAAGATAAAAAAGCTAAAAATATTGAGAATATAAAAAGCGACACGGCTCTTTAGGGCCAAAAAAGATAGTAGCATATGAGCATAAAAAACATAGCTACTTATCTCTAGCTTTATACCATCTTGACCAACTAAAAGTAGCCATCTTAAAAAACCATCTAAAAAGTTGCCAAAACCAACTATATGCATAAGCATACTAAGTGGATAAAATATAGAAAAAAGCATAGATAGTGGTACAGATATGGGGTGATATAGCGAAAAGTTACCAAATATAAAAAGTGAGATAGGTATCATATAAAGATACACCATCACACTGATACCGACTAATTGGTAGAACCATCCTCTGTGTTTATGGTAAGTGACAAATAAAAATATATAAAAAACCCCAAGAGCAGAGAGCCAAAAACCTATAGCAAAATAGAGCCGCGGGAAAAATGCCAAAAGTAGCACTATGGCGACTAAAAGAGTCTGCATAGTTATCACCTCAACCCCTCTATCATAAAGCACATATCCAACCACAAACATACCTAAGCTTCTAACTAGCGAGGGCGGGGTATCTAAAAATAGTAAGTAGGCGAGTAAAACAAGCGAGGTTAGTAAAAATATATCACTATTTGCATTTCTAAAAGGGAAGTGGCGATTTTGAAAAAAACCATATATAGGTTTTATGATAAAGTAGAGCATAGCACTAATGATCCCTAGATGAAAGCCACTTATTGCGATGATATGTGAGATACCAAGGTTTGAAAATATCTGCCTAATATCATAATCAACATCAGTTGCAAAATATAAAGCATTATAAAGTTGTGCTATATAATCGCTCTCATGAGCTGATGCTACAAGGTTTGTGAGCTTTGTTTTTAGGTTTTTTATCTCACTTTTTTCTAAGATTTTTGTATTTGCATAGAAGCTATCTATGTAGTTTAAAAATGTAAAATCTTTTGCAAAAGCCTCAACAACTAGCTTATGGTTTTTTAGGTTTGGGGTGTTTTTACTAGCTATGGTATAAAAACTAAAGCCATCGTCGCTTTTAAGTTTTAAGACCTGATAGGTTTTTTTATCTTTGGTTTTTTCATACTGCTTTAAAACACTAACTGTTGCTATAAAGCTATCGAACCTAGCTAGTTTTTTGTAGTTTTTGTACTCTAAGTAGAGTGAGTGGGCTAAGATGAGTGTAGCAAAAGCTAAAAATATAAAAAAGTCTCTATATGAGTTAAATAAAGAGACTCTCTCTATCATATCACGGGCATTCCTACATTCATACTAGCAGATTTTGTGTCTATATTTTCATAAGCTACCTCAAAAGCAGGTGAGTGTTTTGGTTGATCCAAAAAGCGAGTAAGCCTTTTTTGAAAGATGAGCTTAATATGCCCTGTTGGACCATTTCTCTGTTTTCCTATAATGATCTCAGCATCCTCTTCCTCTTTTTCTACATAACTAGAAACAAACTCTTTACCCTCAGCTTTAGCAGCTTTTTCTCTCTCTTTTTCCTCTTTGTAAAGATATACATCGTCTCTATATACAAAGAGTATAATATCGGCATCTTGTTCTATCGAGCCAGACTCTCTAAGGTCACTTAGCATCGGTCGCTTATCGTTTCTTGATTCTAGTGAGCGGTTTAGCTGAGATAGTGCAACTATAGGGATATTTAGCTCTCTTGCTAGCATCTTTAAGCCTCTAGATATCTCTGATACTTGAAGGTGTCTATCTTGATTTCCTACCCCTTGCATGATTTGCATATAGTCAATAACTGCTAGTTCTATCTCAGGGTGTTGATTTTTGAGTTTTCTTAGTTTTGAGCGGAGTTGGTTTATGTTTATACTTCCACCATCATCGACAAATAGCTTCTCATCGCTCATCTTATCTATCGCACCATAGAGTTTAGCCCATTCATCTTCACTCATATCGCCAACTCTAAGTTTTTGAAGCGGGATCGAGGTTCTTATGGAGAGTAATCTTAACATAAGCTGATCAGATGGCATCTCAAGTGAGAAAAATGCTACACCTTTGCCTTGAACTATTAGGTTATTTACGGTGTTTAGTACAAACGAGGTTTTACCCATAGCAGGACGAGCCGCGATGATTACAAGATCACCTTTTCCAAAACCTGTTGTCATTTTATTTAGTTCACTAAAACCAGTATCGATTCCAACAAGTATGCTGTTGCCTCGCTCTTTCATCATTTTTATATACTCAAGTGTCTCTTGAGTCATAGTAGGGGAGTCTTTAAAGTCGCTACTTTGGGCTGTTTGGGTGATCTCGTAGAGTTTTCTCTCAACATCATTTACAACCTCATCTGCACTCAAATCCTCCTCAAGTGTTACCCTTTTTATCTCTGTTGTAAGGCTTAGCAGGTCTCTTTTAAGTGCTTTATCTTTTAGCTCATCTACATAGGCTTTTGTGTTTGCGATGGGGTTTGCTGCTAGTATCTCTAACATCACCCCCTCATCAAACTTTTTAACTCTGCTTAGCTCATTTTTTAAAAACTCCTCATCTATAGGCATATTTTTTTGGGCTAAGTGTTGCATAGCTGCAAATATATCTTGATGAGCAGGTAGGTAAAAGTCTGTTTTTTTAAGGGTCGTCCCCAGCTCATCAAACTGAGATGGCTCAAACACGATAGAGCTGAGTATGCTCTTTTCAAATGATAGGTTATATAGATTTTCTTGCATTAGCTTATCTCACTCGCCATCTTCTCAACTTCAGCGACAAATCTATCTACAAGTTTATCCTCATCAAGGTTAGCAACCACCTCACCTTTTACCATAACAAGCCCTTTGGCTTTACCATAAGCTATGGCAACATCAGCATGAGCCGCTTCACCTATAGCATTTACCACACACCCCATCACTGAGACATTTAGTGGTGCTTTTATGTGTGAAGTTAGCTCCTCTATCTTAGCTACTGCGCTAACAAGATCCGCCTCTATCCGTCCACAAGTAGGGCATGAGATGATATTTAGTCCATCTTTTATCGCTCCACTATCTTTTAGTATCGCACGACCAACTTTTATCTCCTCTTCAAGCTCACCTGTTATGCTAACTCTAAGAGTATCACCGATACCATCAAGTAGAAGTGTCCCAAGCCCTATAGCACTCTTTATGGTAGCATGAAACTTTGTTCCAGCCTCTGTAACCCCTAGATGAAATGGGTAGTTATTTTTAGGACGAAGCAACCTATAAGCCTCAACGGTTCGCTCAACATCACTAGCTTTTAGGGAGATTTTTATATCGCTAAAACCTAAATCTTCTAAGTATTTTATATTGTACTCAGCAGATGCGACCATACCCTCTGATGTTTGTCCATATCTATCTTGAAAAACCCTCTCCAAGCTCCCAGCATTTACACCTATGCGGATAGGGATATTTCGCTCTTGAGCTGCTTTGACTACCTCTTTTACTTTTGTTTTTGAGCCAATATTGCCAGGGTTTATGCGGATACAATCAACAACCTCACTAGCGATAAGTGCTAAGCGGTGATTAAAGTGGATATCTGCTACAAGTGGCAAACTTATCTGCTCTTTTATGCTCTTTAGTGCTAGTGCATCTTCCATATCAGGAACCGCAACTCTAACTATATCGCACCCTGCAAAATGGAGCCTTTTTATCTGCTCAACTGTAGCTGCTACATCGGCTGTTTTTGAGTATGTCATCGACTGTACACTGATGGGTGCATCGCCACCTATCTTTACACCGCCGACATCTATCTGTTTTGTTGGGTATCTTTTTATCATAAAAAGGATTATATCAAAAAATAGTACTCAAGTGAGATCCTAAGTCAAGCTCAGGATGACAAAGCAGTGCCACCTAAAACTTATAAGTAAGGTTCATGTAGACAAATCTCCCCATCTCATTTAAAAGCATAGTAGTTCCCCCACCAGCACCAACAAGGGTCAAATCAACATAAGAGTTGCTCTGTATATATGTTTTGTTTGTGATGTTATTTATACCTATACTTACATCAAGATTTTTATTTATCGCATGGTCTATTTTGGCATTATAAGCAGACCAACCAGCTAGTTTTTGCTCCCCAGCATCGCTATCTACTTTGCTCCATTTTGCAGAGTTTTGCATCTCAAGTGTAAGAGTAGAGTCATCCATATACTCATACTCTAAGGCGACTTGTGTTCTAAGTGGTGCCATATCGGCTAAGTTTTTGTTAGCAAAACCCTTTTTTTTACCCCTTTTGTAGGATGCACTAGCATTTAGGCTTAGCTCATCTGTGATAAAGTAAGCAAGTGAACTCTCACCTCCATAGCTATACCCATCAACATTATCAAACATATACCCAGTCCCATCTTTTCTTAGGTATATATAATCATCAAGATTTGAGTAAAAACCTTTTATTTTAAACTCAAAATCATCATAAAGTGCCTTATAGCCTAAGTCTATCTCTCTATTTTTTACCTGTTTTAGATTTGCATTTCCACTAATATCACCAGTAGCATAAAGCTCTCTTGCATCAGGGACACGACTAGCTACACCAAATCCTAAAAATATAGAGTTTTGGTAGTTTATGTGGTAGGTTGTTTGCAAATTTAGGCTTATGGAGTTAAAATCTCTGTCTTTTTTAGTATCTGCTTTTATGGTTGAGTGATCTAGCCTTAAACCAGCTTGTATATCAAAATCACCCGCTGTTTTATCTATCTTAGCAAACAAAGCAGAGTTATCGGTTTTGGTTTTTACTAAACTAACTTTTTGGTTAGATATTGCTCCTGAAGCTCTATTTGTCATATAGCTCTCACCCTTCCACATCCGCTTACTCCCATCGAGTCCTATGGTGAGTCTATAGGAGTCAAGGTTAAGACTATTTTTAAGTTTTAAACCCTGCATAGATGTTTTTAGGTGGTTTGTCATATACATATTTGGCATATTTCCAACCCTAAACTTACCATCCATCGGATGATCTACATCTGAGTAGTAGTACTCGATATCGGCTTTTTTATAAGTACTACCGATATTATCTATACTATAACCTACACTGTAGATATTAGAATCATCATAAGCAGCATCCATTTTTGAGTTTGCATAGAGTATATCATCGCTTCTATTTGCGGTATAGCTTAGGCGAAGCTCTTGATCTTCAAGAGTTTTTACAAATATCTTAGCCGTTGCACTCTGTTTTTTATAAGCCTTTAAGTCGCCATCTCTATATGTCATAGCAGTAGATGAGCCGACATTTTTCTCTAATTGCTTAGATAGTTTATCGCCATTTCCATCTTTGTATTGTTTACTATCTTCATAGGTGTAACCAACCAAAGCTCTTATTCGCTCATCTCCGCCACTTACATCAAAGCCAACTTTTCTAAACCCAAAGCCACCATATCCACCCTCGATTCGCCCACTAAAGCCCTCTGATGGTTTTTTGGTTTTTATCTTAACCCCACCACTTAGTGTCCCAAAGTTTTCAACATCATAAGGACCCTCTATCACCTCTATATCTTCTATTTGTGATGCTATTATGTGCGATATTGGCGGATCCATCCTATTTGGACAAGCTCCATAAACCTTACTCCCATCTATATCTACACTTATATTGTCCCTTTTTTGTCCCCTTATGTAGATATCATTTGCTATAGCACTTCGGCGGTTCATATCTATACTAGGGATATTTTGCTTCAGTGTTGTGGCAAGATCTACTGATGTTTTGGCTTTTTGGGCAACTTCACTTACACAATCACACTCGATACAAACCTCTTCTAGCTCAGCAGATAGGAGAAGTAGAGTTGTACTTAAAGAGAGAAAAATTATCTTATTCACAAAATATCCTTAAAAATAATATTTAAAACTATATAGTAATGTAACTTTAATTATGTTTAAAATTTGACCAAGGTCAAGAAAATCATCTATAAAAACAAATAAAATATAAAATTTTCAACACAAAATATAAAAAAGATTATGGATAAGATAGAGAAAATCAAAAGAGTTTTGTTTATATTGTTGCTTTTAGTACTTAGTTTTTACCTTATAAGTAGTGGCATATCTTTGTTATAATTTGCTATGGCATATATAAAACTTAACAAATCACATTTTTTTAACAACCTTGACATCATAGCAAGGCAAACTAAAAGTATCGATAAGATAGCACTTGTTTTAAAAGACAATGCTTATGGTCACGGACTTTTAGAGCTTAGTACTATGGCAAAAGAGTATGGAGTTACCAAAGCGGTCGTAAAAGATGAGCAAGAGGCTAGGGCTATAGAGGATTTTTTTGAGTATATCTTAGTTTTAGCCCCTAAAAACCCAATACCAAATAGTAAGTTTTGCTACACCATAAACTCCCTTGAGTCGATAAAGCTTTTCCCTAAAAACTCAAATGTAGAGCTAAAAACCGATAGCGGAATGCATAGAAACGGTGTGAGTATAGATGAGCTTGAGAGTGCATTTGGAGCTATAAAAAAAGCAGAGTTAAACCTAGTAGGGGTTTTTAGCCATCACAAAAGTGCAGATGAGCTTAGTAGTGAGTGGTTTTGGCAGAGAAAAAACTTTGAAGATATCAAAAAACTATCTAAAGATTTGGCTAAGCGATACGGTTTTAATGAGCTTAGATTTCACTCAAGCAACTCAGCCGCACTCTTTAGGTGTGAGAATTTTGATGAAGATATGGCAAGAGTTGGCATAGCTGCTTATGGGTGTTTAGAGATGCCAAAATCTTTTGGTACTTACGAGTTTAAGCCCATACTCTCACTTTTTGCCACTAAAAACTCAACTAGAACTTTAACTAAAGGTAGCAGGATAGGGTATGGCGGAGATGGTTTTATCAAGCAAGATAGCATAGTTTCAAACTACGATTTGGGTTATGGAGATGGTTTTTTTAGAGCTATGGCCAGTGCTAATTATAAAACCCCAAAAGGGTATGAGCTAGTAGGTAGAGTCTCTATGGATAACTCATCTTTTTTAAGTAGTGATGGTGAGATTTTAGTTTTTGATGATGCTAGAGTTGTGGCAAGTTATGCTAAAACCATAAGCTATGAGGTTTTAACCTCACTAAAAGCAGAGCTAAAAAGGGTTATAGTTTAGCTTATGATATCTTTTTCAGGCTTACCTATATGGTAACCTTGAGTAAAATCTACACCCATCTTCTCTAGCATCTCAAGTGAATCTCTATCTTCAACAAACTCAGCAATCGTCTCAATGCCAAGGTTTGATGCGAAGTTTATGATAGTTTTTACTATAACTCTTGAGTTGTTATCGCTAGTTATAAACTTCACAAGTGAGCCATCTATCTTCAAAAAGTCGATATTTAAAGCCATAATATGTGCAAAGTTTGAGTAGCCACTACCAAAATCATCTATAGCAAACTTACACCCATACTTTTTCATCCTAGCGATAAACCTTTTTATCTCCTCATAGCTCTCTATCTTGTCGCTCTCAAGTATCTCAAATACAACACGACTAGCATCATAATTTGAGAGTCTATGCTCCAAAAACTCAACAGTTTGAAGGTTAAATATATCGTAGATCGATAGATTTATAGAAAAACTATACTCTTTATCTTTAAAGTACTCAAATGTTTTATCGACAACTACTTTTGTTATATCGGGGTAGAGTTTTGACTTTATCGCTATATCTAAAAAGAAAAATGGGGTTAAAACCTTACCATCGGCGGTTATAAGTCTAACTAGCGACTCGTATTTTTCTATCTTTTTGGTCTCTACATTATATATAGGTTGAAAGTAAGGCACGATTCTATCGTTTTTGATCGCATCTTTTAGAGTGTGGATCATATCTATATTTTTAGATATCTGCTCTTTATAATCAAGGCTGCTATCATAAACTACTATATCTTTGGACTCTTTTTTGGCAACATTTAAAGCACTATTTGCCATGATAAGAACCGCTTCATTACCACTTGCTATACCACACCCAAACGATATAAAAATCTTTTGTTTATCAAGACTAAAAGCTTTAGCTTCTATCTCTTTTACAATCCCCTCAATCGAGCCATAAAACTCCTCAGCCGAAGTCCCCTGAGTACAAAGTAGTGCAAACTCATCACTAGGGAGTTTATATACAACAAGACCATTTTTAGCTAAGATAACTAGTCGATGGGCTATCTCTTTTAACACACCATCGCCAAACTCATAGCCATATAGGTCGTTTATGTGGTTAAATGAGTCAACATTTATAAGAGCTAGATGTTTTATGCTACCATCTTTTGCTATATCTTCTAAAAGTTTTAGTCTATTTGGTAGTTTTGTTAGTCGATCATAAAGGTATATGTTTTTTATCTCAACTGTTTTTTCATTTATCTTTCTCTCTAGAGCTTCGCTCATTTTTTTGATGTTTTTAAGTATATAAACTACCCCACCAAAGAGTATAAAAAGTAACAAAAAGTCAAATGCGATAGATTTTTTAAAGTTAGAGAAAAAGTAGTCATTTAGGTTTTTCTTTGGTATCTTTATACTAACTATACCTCTGATATCACCTAGTTTGTAGTTGTATGCTTTATCGTAGTTTTGTTGTATAAAAAGCGGAGCTTCCTCTTTTTTGCCATGACATTTTAGGCAAACTTGCTCAACTCTAAGCACTTTTGAAAACTGATAATACTCATCTGGAGTATCATCAAAGTACTCTTTCTCATCAGGGTATTTGTTAAAGTACTCTATAGCCCTTAGCTCATCTGCATCTGCTTGATTTAAGATGTTTCTTGGTCTATCAGATACTGTTTTTGCTATAACCTGCAAAGGGTTTGATTCACTAAAAGCTTTAGATATCGGTCTAGCACTATAAGCAGGGAGTATCGGCAAGGTTTGTTCGCTTACATCTATCTTTCCATCGGTAAAGAGCTTTTGGTAGTAGAGTCTGTTTTGCATAAAGTAGTCATTTAAAACCTCTGACTCTTTTTTGGCAAACTCATACTGTCTATCGCCTATCTCTATGTAAGAGTAGAGCATTTTTATAAGTACAATAATCAAAAAAAGTATAGGGATAGCTTGTAGGAAAAATTTATTTACTTTATACATAACAACCTAGCTCCCCTTTAAAATCACTTTTACTTATTTTACCAAAAAAGACAATACTTATAACTTAAGCAACAGTTTTTACTATAGCTTCACCAAAGATAACACCATCGACCCCATCTTGTGCCAACTCTTTTATATCTTCCTCATCTTCTATAAAAGCTAGTATTTTTGCATCTAGCAGGAACTCATTTGCCACTTTTTGTACCTCTTTTGCTATCTCTTTTCTCACAACTATATACTTTGCATTAAAACTTGAAGCATAGAGTGCCTCTGTTATGTTTTTGACATATAAAGCTAGTGGCATATTGTTTAGATATATATAGTTTATAAGCTCAAGGTTATTTTCACTAAACTCAGTATAAAGCACTGAAGATGGTGGAGTTTTTAGGATAGCCTCTTGACTTAGTACATGGTAAAAGCGGATATTTTTTATAAACCTATGACCAAAAAATATCATTTAGCACACTCATCTGAGCAGTAGTTTTTACCACCTTTTTTTATCGCCTCACTCTCATCAAAAAAGACTCCACACTTAAAACACTCCACCATATCGCTACCGATCTTGTCTTGTTTTTTGTTTTGTTGTTTTTCTTGTTTTAGAGTCGGTTTTCTAAGTAACATATATATAGCCCATATCACTAGAGCTATAACTACTATTTTTCCTAACATATATCTTCTCCTATTAGTAGGTAGTGTCTATTTTTGGTTTTGATAATTTTGTGTTTTATGCTCTCATCTACCTCTTCATAGACCCTCTCACCTTTGTAAAAAAGCATAGTTGTATGCTCATCTCTATGGTTTTTTGAGATCTCTAAGAGTAGTTTTGTACTCATAACCGCCCTTGAAGTTATCATCTCAAAAACCTTTGGTGGTGTATCTTCTAGTTTTGCTCTTAGTATAGTGACATTTTTAAGCTCTAGTTTTGCTTTTATGTAGCTTAGAAAACTAACCCTTTTAGCTAGTGGTTCTACTAAGTAAACCTCAGTATCTCTCATTGCCATAGCTAGTACAAGCCCTGGAAAACCAGCACCTGTTCCTATATCTAGTAGGTTTTTTGGTTTTTTTATAAAACTAAGTGGAAAAAGAGCATCTTCTATAAACTCATCTAGTGTCCGCTCATCTTTAGCACCACTTAGGTTGTGAGTTTTGTTCCAAGCTAAAAGAGTTTTTTTGTAAAACTCCAAATCACTTTTTAGCCTATCATCCATCTAGCATATGCCCCATAGACTCTTTTTTTACCTTTAAGTATCCCTCATTATAGGTGTTTGCCTCTATGATGATAGGGACTCTTTTTACTATCTCTATATCACCTAAAGAGTCTATCTTTTTTGGGTTATTTGTAAGAAGTTTTATCTTTTTTATACCAAAATGCTCAAGTATAAAAGGGACTATCTCGTAAGTTCGCTCATCTGCATCAAACCCTAACTGATGGTTTGCTTCGATGGTATCATAACCGATATCTTGAAGTGCATAGGCATTTATTTTGTTTAGTAGCCCTATATTTCGCCCCTCTTGCCTTAGGTATATAACCATTCCATCGCTATCATTTGCTAGTTTTAGTGCAAACTCAAGTTGCTCTCCACAATCACACTTCAAGCTACCAAGTGCATCGCCTGTTAAACACTCAGAGTGAACCCGCACCACAGGCACATCTGCTAGATTTTTTTTATATATAACTATATGTTCTTTATCTTGTTGTTTAAAAACTTTTGCTCTAAAATCTCCATACTTTGTAGGTAGAGATGCCTCGTTAGATATTTGTATATTCAATATTTTTCCATAAAACGATATAATTTGCCAAAAATTATAACCAAAAAGGTTTAAAATTATGTTTCAAAGATTTCGCCGAACTCGCCTAAACCCTCATCTAAGAGCTTTAGTAAGGGAGACTACCTTAAGCACAGATGACTTTATATATCCACTATTTATAAGGAGTGGAAGTGGTATAAAAACCGAAGTCTCATCTATGCCTGATGTTTTTCAGATGAGCATAGATGTTGCCATAAAAGAGTGCGAAGAGCTGAAAAAGTTAGGGATTTATAGCATTATACTTTTTGGTATCCCAGATACAAAAGACTCGATAGGCTCTGATGCACTTTGTGAAAATGGGATCATAGCTAAAGCGATAAGGGAGATAAAAAAAGCCCATCCCGATATGTTTGTTGTGAGTGATTTGTGTTTTTGTGAGTACACAGACCATGGACATTGTGGCATTATCGATGTTAAAAACCAAACCATAAACAACGATGCAACTCTTGAGATATCGGCACAACAAGCACTAATCCATGCAAAAGCAGGAGTCGATATGATAGCTCCATCGGGGATGATGGATGGCATTATTGTAACTCTAAGAGAGGCTCTTGATGAAAATGGCTATGAAAATCTACCTATCATGAGCTACTCAACTAAGTTCTCATCGGGTTATTATGGACCATTTAGAGATGTTGCAGAATCTACACCTAGTTTTGGCGATCGAAGCTCTTACCAGATGGATAGTGCAAACCGCAATGAAGCTATAGCAGAGAGTGTTGAAGATGAGATGCAAGGGGCTGATATACTTATGGTAAAACCAGCACTTGCATATTTAGATATAGTAAGAGATATCAAAAATGCTACCACAAAACCACTAGCGGTTTATAATGTTAGTGGAGAGTATGCGATGTTGAAGTTTGCAGCAAAACAAGCTCTTATAGACTATGAGCGAGTGCTTATGGAGACGATGATAGCTTTTAAAAGAGCAGGGGCTAGTATCATTATAAGTTACCATGCAAAAGAGGTCGCTAGGCTTTTAGGAGAAGGGAAAAAATGAGACACTTTTTATCACTACAAGACTATACAAAAGATGAGATTTTAGAGATTATCGATCAAGGTTTAAGTATCAAAAAAAACCTTAAAAACGGTATCTATAACTATGAGCTAAAAAACAAAACACTTGCGATGATATTTGAAAAAAGCTCAACAAGAACAAGAGTTAGTTTTGAAACAGGTATGTTTCAGCTAGGGGGACATGCTCTGTTTTTATCAAACCGCGATATACATTTAGGTAGGGGTGAGAGTATAGCAGATACCGCTAGAGTTATAAGCTCTATGTGCGATATGGTGATGATACGAACATATGAACATGCTAAACTCGAAGAGTTTGCTCGCTTTAGCAAAGTTCCACTCATAAACGGGCTGAGCGACTCTTATCATCCTGTACAACTTCTAGCAGACTATATGACACTAGTTGAGCATAACAAACATAAAGATATGGTAGCAGCCTATATCGGCGATGGGAACAATATGACCCACTCATGGTTAATGTTAGCTGCTAAGCTTGGCTTTGAACTAAGAGTTGCGACCCCAAAAGGGTATGAGGTAGATGAGGCGATTTTACAAAAAGCTAAAGAGTTAGCCAAAACTAGCGGTGCTATCATAAAGACCTACTATGACCCAAAAGAGGCGGTTCGCGGTGCTAGTGTTGTCACGACCGATACTTGGGTATCGATGGGGCAAGAGGATACAAAAGAGCAAAGAGTAAGGGACTTTGCAGGTTTTATGGTAGATGAGGCTCTTATGAGTTTGGCTCAAGATGGGGCGGTATTTTTACACTGTTTACCAGCCTATAGAGGCTATGAGGTGAGCGAAGAGGTTTTTGAAAAACATGCTGATATTGTTTTTGATGAGGCACAAAATAGACTCCATGCTCAAAAAGGGCTTATGGTTTGGTTAGATAGCAAAAGAGGCTCTTAGGATTTTGCTATGCTAAATTTTCTTTGTCATCCTGAACTTGATTCAGGATCTCAAACTATAGATTCCAAATCAAGTTTGGAATGACAAAAAAACTGACTTTCCGTTACCTGTACCCGTCATCCTGAACAAGGTTCAGGATCTCCCCATCCATATCTTTAAGTATGTTATAATACTGTAATACAACACTACAAAAGGTGATCTTATGATAGCAACAGTAAGACTAGATGAGCATCTCGAAGCTACACTAAGTAGAGTTTCAAAGATGTTAAATAAGAAAAAAAGTGAGGTTATAAGAGAGGCAATAGGTTTGTATGCGCAAAAAGTAGAACAAAATAGAAAAACAAAAATCCTAAATGCTATAAAAAAAACCAAAGAGATAGATAAAAAGGAGTTTGAGGACTTTGAGGAGACTATGGATGATGGTCTCTAGAGGTGAGATTTGGCTTGCAAACCTAAATCCAAGCAAAAAAAGCAACGAAATGGGTAAAATACGACCAGTTTTAATCTACCAAAATGATGAGCTAAACCACAATGGCTACCCAACAACCATCGTTATTCCGCTAAGCACAAAGCTCGTTAATGATGCAGAGCCTATAAGGATGAGGATTAAGAGCAAAGAGAGTTTAAAAAATGATTCGGATTTAGTCCTTACACATATAAGAGCGATAGATAATAGCAGATTTATAGAAAAGCTTACAACTCTAAATTATGAGCAGATGCTAAGAGTAAAAGAGCTTTTTGATGAGATTGTGTAGGAGTGTGGGGCTGTTGTTTGGTCATCCTGAACCCCTCACTTGTCATCCTGAACAAGATTCAGGATCTCAAGCTATAGATTCCAGATCGAGTCTGGAATGACAAAAAACTAGTCATCCTGAACTTGATTCAGGATCTCATCTGCTCTCTATATTCTGTATTCTGTATGGATTCCAAATCAAGTCTGAAATGACAAAAAAACTGACTTTCCGTTTTCTGTTTCCCGCTTTCCGTTACCTGTACCCGTCATCCTGAACTTGATTCAGGATCTCATCTTTTGCTATAATCCTACAAAAAAGAAGCCCCTTGAATTACTACAATATCGCTCTTATCGGTTCGATTTTAGACCCACTTACATACCAATCTACACAAAAACTACATATCGGTAGTGTAGTGGAGCTAAAACTTCAAAGCAAAACTATGCAAGGTGTTATTTTAGAAAAAGTAGATGAGCCTAGCTTTAAGTGTAGTGATGTACTTGAGATTAGCCCCTGCTACTTTAGAGATGAGGAGTTAAAACTAGCAAAGTTTATCTCTAACTACTACATATGCTCTTTAGGTGAAGCACTAAATTTGATGGTGCCACATAAAGATGTTAAGATAAGCGAAGAAAATCCCGCACTAGAGGTAGATATAGAGCTATCGACAAAGCAAAAAGAGGCACTAAGATTTGTGGAGTCTCATAAACTATCTCTACTTTTTGGCGATACAGGAAGTGGTAAAACCGAGATATATATGAGCTATTTTAAAAAAGTTATAGACTCAGGAGAGAGGGCGATATTTTTGCTTCCAGAGATCTCATTAACCCCACAGATGAGCAAGCGACTAAGTAAACATTTTGGCAAAAGTGTAGTATTTTGGCACTCAAAACTCACTAAAGCTCAGCGAGAACAAAACCTAGAGGCGATATATAGTGGTGAAGCAAAGATAGTCGCAGGTCCAAGATCGGCTCTGTTTTTGCCACTAAAAAACCTAGCACTTATAGTGGTAGATGAGGAGCATGATGATAGCTACAAATCTAGCTCAAAGCCATACTACAACGCTAGAGATTTAGCCATATATATGGGCAAACTTTATGGGGCAAATGTAGTTTTAGGGAGTGCAACCCCATCTCTAAATAGCTTCTATAAAATCCCTTATTTTAGGCTAAAAGGGGGGCATTTTGACTCAAAAAAAGAGTTTATTTATGAGCATAGCTATGAGTCGCTTACACCTTTAGTGCTAAGTAGTATAAAACAGACTCTAAGCAGTGGCTCTCAAGCGATAGTTTTTGTCCCAACTAGAGCCAACTTTAAGTATCTTTTATGCTCATCTTGTGGTGAGGGTGTGAAGTGTGAACACTGTAGTGTAAGTATGAGCCTATACTCAAAACAAAATATGCTAAAGTGCCACTACTGCTCTGCTACAAAAGCGATACCAAAATCTTGTCAAAAGTGCGGCTCTCGTGAGCTTGTAAGCTCTCGCATGGGGAGTGCTGAGGTGGTAAAAAACCTAAAAGAGGTGTTTAGCGAAGCGACTATAGAGCAGTTTGATAGAGATGCCATCACCACCCAAAAAAAGCTAACAACAACTCTAAAAAACTTTAATGATAAAAAGATAGATATACTAGTTGGTACTCAGATGTTAAGCAAGGGGCATGACTACCATGGGGTGGAGTTAGCGGTGGTGCTAGGGATAGACAATCTTCTAAATATGCCCGATTATCGCTCAAGCCATAAAGCACTTAGCACACTCTTGCAAGTTGCGGGTAGAAGTGGGCGAAAATCTAGTTCAAAAGTGGTGGTGCAGAGTCTAAATAGTGAGTTTTTTTCACACTATCAAGAGGATTTTGAACTATTTTTAAAAGATGAGCTGGAGCTTAAAAAAGAGCTTTATCCGCCATTTAAAAAACTTGCCCGAATCCTTTTTTCACACAAAAACGAGACTAAATGCACCAAAGCGATCGATGTTATGGTAAAAAAACTTAGAGGTTTTAGCGATATAGAGATCGTGGGGTTTGGGAAGTGTTCTATCGAGATGGTTGCTTCAAAACACCGCTATGAAGTGCTTTTAAGAGCTGATAAATCTACCTCACTTATAAAAGCGATAGTCGCTTCCAAAGTTAGCGGAGCTATAGTCGATGTCGATCCGCTAGAGTTTTTATGATGGGGTGTGTCATACTAAATTCTCTTTGTCATCCTGAACCTGATTCAGGATCTCATCTGCTCTCTGCTCTCTGTATTCTGTATAGATTCCAAATCAAGTTTAGAAAAAATCAGCTATTTTCCACTGATTTTTGTATGCTACATATGCAAATATAGCCGCAACTATCGCACCTACAGGGTAAAGTAAGGGGATGATATCGTTCATATTTTTAACTCCTTTATCTCTTTTTCGGCTTTATTTAGCTTAAGTAAGTTTACAAAAACTCCAACTGAAGCCAACATAAAAAGTACAAAGGCAAGAAGCCCAATTAAGCCGCTTTCTTTGGTTCCATATATCCAACTTCCACCTGCTTGGCTAGATATACAACCATCTTTTTATGTACTACATCTACCTCTTTAGCAATGATATCAGCTTTGTCTTTTCTATCTTTTAGTATCATGATGGATAATTATAGCAAAAAAATAGCCTAGTAAAGAGATTCCAAATCAAGCTTAGAGTACTCAGTCGCCCTAAAACATAGCATTCATAACATCTATCTCACTCCAGCTAAGCTTTTTTGGTGAGTTTTTATGAGTTAGTATATGCTCTATATATCTAGCAAACATATCGGTTTCTATGTTTACCCGTGAACCTTTTTTATAGTTTTTAAAGCAAGTCTCACTCATGGTGTGTGGGATTATGGTGAGTCTAAAGCTATCTGTAAAGACTTCATTTATCGTTAGGCTCACACCATCTATGGTTATGCTACCCTTTGGGACGATGTAGGGGATATATTTTCTATCTACTTTTACATAAACATCATATGAGTTTGCACTCTGTTTTATATCTTCTATAACCCCTAAAGTATCGATATGCCCTTGAACTATATGCCCCTCAAACCTATCGCCCATCATCATAGCAGGTTCTATGTGAACCTCATCTTTATAGTTCTCCATTGCTAAAAGGCTTTGACTCTCAGGCGATAGCTCCACACTAAAACCATCACTACCAATCTCAATCACCGTCAAACAAGCCCCATTTATCGCTATAGAGTCGCCTATTTTGGGTCTATGTTTTGCCTTTAGGGTGAGTTTTGAGTTATTTAGGCTTTTTACTTTTGCTATCTCTCTTATAAGTCCTGTAAACATTAAAAAACTATACTCCCATCCTCTTGCATAGATTTTATAATCTCTTTAGCCTTTTTATGCCCCTTAAAAGCAGCCTTACGACAATACTCAAGTGCCTTCTCATGATCAGCATCACACCCAAAACCTGTATCATATAAAAGCCCAAGGTTGTAAAGCCCCTCAGCAAGTCCACCATCAGCAGCCCTGCTAAAACAGATAAAGGCTCTTTTCTCATCTACAAAAACCCCATGCCCATCTTTATATAGTACTCCAAGGTTGTTAAAAGACTCAAGATGTCCTCTTTTAGCACCCTCTTCATACCAAAAAGCAGCCTCTGAGTAGTTTTGCAAACACCCAAGCCCCCTCTCTAGCATAAGTGCCACCTCATACATCGCTTGTGGAACTTCTCTTATGGCTGCTTCCATAAAAAGCTCATGTGCCTTAAACTGATCATGTTCTACTCCACCAAGTCCATTTACATATAAAAGTCCAAGATTATAAAGTGCATAAGGCTCTTTAGCTTCGGCTGCTTTTGTATAAAGCTCAAGTGCTTTTGGCTCATCTTTTTCTACTCCCAAGCCATTTTGGTACATATAGCCAAGTGAGGTCATAGCCCCCATAACACCGCTACTAGCTAGAGAGTCATAAAGCTCAAATGCCTCTTTGTATCTTTGGGCATTAAAAGCCTCGTGTGCTTGTTGAATCATTAATCATCGCTCTTAGTTTAATTTTGTAGTAAAAATGATACTCAAAAATGTTAAAATTTCGATTAATTTTAAGTTATGGGATATAAATGAACTATGATATTATCGTTGTAGGTGGCGGTCATGCAGGTATAGAAGCCTCACTTGCAAGTGCTAGAATGGGCTTTAAAACACTACTAGTTTCGATGCTTGTAGAAAACATAGGTGCCACAAGTTGTAACCCAGCCATAGGTGGACTAGCTAAAGGGCATCTTGTAAAAGAGATCGATGCACTAGGCGGCGAGATGGCTCTTATAACCGATGAGGCAGGGATTCAGTTTCGTGTGCTAAATGAGACAAAAGGGGCGGCAGTCCGCGGAAGCAGAGCTCAGATAGATATGGACAGATACAAAGTAGTAGCTAGAAATACCATACTAAAAACCAAAAATCTAGAAGTTCTACAAGAGGTTGTCGATTCTTTGATAGTCGAAGATAGCGAAGTCAAAGGGATAAAAACAAACCTTTTAAACGAGTACTTTGCCAAAAAAGTGATACTAACAAGCGGGACATTTTTAAAAGGGCTTATCCATGTTGGCGAAACTAAGCAAATAGGTGGAAGGTACGGCGAACAAAGTAGTGAAAACCTAAGCTCATCTCTAAGGGAGTGCGGACTTGAGCTAGGGAGACTAAAAACAGGAACTTGCCCACGGGTCGATAGTAGCACTATAGATTTTAGTGTGATGGAGATCCAAGGCGGAGATGATATACCAAAACCTTTTAGCTTCAAAACCGACAGAGAGCATTTTGCCAAAACCAAAAAACAACTCCCATGCTACATAACCTACACAAACGAAACAACCCACAAGATCATAGAGTCAAACTTCTATAGAGCCCCGATGTTTACAGGTCAGATCGAGGGCTTAGGGCCAAGGTATTGCCCAAGTGTTGAAGACAAGATAAATAGGTTTCGAGACAAAGAGAGACACCATCTCTTTATAGAGCCACAAACCATCGACAACACAGAGTGCTACATAAATGGTATGTCAACATCGATGCCACCAGATGTACAACACCAGATGATAAGATCGGTAAAAGGGATGGAAAATGCCAAAATAGTCCGCTACGGTTATGCCATAGAGTACGACTATGTCGATCCTAGAGAGCTTCTACACTCACTTGAGACTAAAAAGGTAAAAGGGCTATATCTAGCAGGGCAGATAAACGGCACTACAGGCTATGAAGAGGCGGCAGCCCAAGGGCTTATAGCGGGGATAAATGCTTCACTTAGCCTACAAAACAAAGAGCCACTAGTGCTTCGCCGAGATGAAGCTTATATAGGTGTGCTTATAGATGATTTGGTAACCAAAGGGACAAAAGAGCCATACAGAATGTTCACTTCCAGAGCCGAGTATAGGCTACTTCTAAGAGAAGAGTCCGCTGATATTAGGCTTAGTCACTATGGGTATGAAATTGGGCTTTTAAGTAGTGAGGATTTTGCTAGAGTTGAGCAAAAAAGAGCAGATATCAAAGAGGCGATAGAGCTATTAGAGAGCAAAGTTTTTACACCAAACAAAGAGTTTTTAACCTTTTTACAAACCATAGATGAAGAAAAAACAAGCGACACCATCACCGCTTTACATCTACTAGGTAGAAAAACCATCACGGTAGAGAAGATGTTAAAAATCGCCCCTGAGCTAGAAAAATACTCAAGATATATACAAGAGGAGATTTTAACAGAGGCAAAATACTCTAGATATGTAGAAAAACAGTTGGTTGAGATAGAGAAGATGAAGAAAAATCTATCTATCAAAATCCCACAAGATTTTGACTTTAGAAGCATTAGCGGACTTAGCCGTGAGATAGTCGAAAAGCTAGAGAAGTTTAACCCGCCATCTCTTCAAGCAGCATCGCAGATAAGCGGGATCACCCCAGCTGCTATTGAGATACTTCACATATATATAAAGATCAGGGGTGTGTCATCCTGAGCGAGGTTTAGGATCTCATAATTACAAAACTCAACACTCAACACTCAACACTCAACACTCAAAACTCAAAACTCAAAACTCATAACTCAAAACTCAAAACTCAAAACTAATAAACCCCCCTCATCTGCGAAAGTACATACCCCGTCTCCTCACCCAAAAGCTCATCAGCAGGGGCATAAACTTGTGCCTCTTCCTTGATGTTGTGTTGTTGAAGCAAAACCATAAGTGTCTCACTAAGCGAAAAAAACTTCTCCTTATCATCTAGCACACCACCCATAGCACCCAAAAGCCCCCTCATCTTCTCATGCTCCATCTCCATCACACGAAGTGGAAGTCTATGTTTGGTGGCAAAATCATTAAGCGCAGGGAAAAGTACAAGCTCCTCCATGCTAAAGTGCCTTATAAGCTCATCAAAAAACCTATCCCAAAGTAAAAACCTATCTTCACTCCCGCTCTTAATTGCTCTCTCAACATCTGCTAAGCTCTCATCGCAACTCTTATGCTCATCTACCATAAACCTACTTATACTCACACTTCCATACATCTTGTTTCCTTGACAATATTGCAACATTTTCAGCAATCTTTAAACTATATTATAGCAAAATAGCCCATCGAGTTGTTTGTACAACCGAAAAGTTAAATAAGGAGTTCTTATGAGAAGAGCTGGTTTTACTATGATCGAGTTGATCTTTGTTATTGTTGTTTTAGGTATTTTGGCTGCGGTTGCACTACCTAAGTTTATAGGTGTCTCTGAGCAAGCAGATGCTGCTAAGTGTAAATCATTTGTTGGTACCATGAATCGTACTGTTTTCCCTGCTGTTTGGTCAAAAATGATGGCAGAAGATATAAATGAGACTGTAGCATTCACTGAAGAAGCATTAAAGGCACAGATAGATTTTGATGGAAAGTGTGGAACTGTTGATGAGTATGTGGCTGCAGCATCAGAAGGAACATCATTTACTGTTGAAGTAGCGGACAAAACTTATGATGTAAATGCTACAAAAGCATCAAAAACAACTTCTCCTATATTAAAGTGGAATCCTCCTACTCCTTAATTTTTTTACACCTCCCTCGCGGGGTGTACTCTGTAGCTCTTTTAAAGCTATCTTCGATAGTTTTAAAATATTTACATTTTAGGTTTCTAGATGAAAAAAAATGGTTTTACGATGATAGAGCTTATATTTGTCATAATTGTTTTAGGGATATTAGCTGCTCTTGCTCTCCCAAAGTTTGGTGGTATGAAAAGTGGTGCTGATATAGCAAAAGGTAGAGCCGACATCGCAACTCTAAACTCTACACTTCTAAACAAAAGACAAAGCACTATCATGTTAGGTAGTGCTAGTTGGATGAGTAAAGGCGCTTTTGATGCTGAAGTTACTAAGCTAAGCGGATGGAGTGTTACCTCAAGTGGTAATTATAAATTTAGCGATTGTACCCTTAGTTATGATGGTAATGGCACTTTTGGACTAAGTGGCACCCCATCAGATGAGTGTAAAAAACTAACTAACTAACTTCATCATTCATAGTATAAAAGTTTAACCTACAATAGTATAAAATCTACCCCAAACAAAAAAAGGTCACTGATGAGAAACTTTTACTATGTACACACAGGGCATCGCATAGGGCTAGATAGGTTTAGAAGAGCATGTGCTATCATAAGCTCTTTAGGGGATTTTGACATAACTTTACTATGTTCAGATTTTCGCATAGCAAATGAAGCGAGGCACTACGGAGTTAAAAAAGCAGTCGGCATAGATGATGTTAGAAACATACCAAAGATAGCAAATCGCGGGGATAATCTTATATATGATTCAGATGAGGCAAACCCTATAATGCTTGAAGATATGAGGGGCTATTTTAACAAGTTTATAAGGGTAAGCGATAGGGTAGATGATGTTAAGGCTCCAAATGAGTTTTTGATATCGCCATACCTTAGCGGTGATGGTATCTGTAATGCCATAGCGGTAGATGAGAGCTTTTTTGGGGAGTTTAAAAAGAGCAATAGTGTAGGCTTTTTTTATGGTGATGATGACTATGAGAAGGATTTAGAGAAAAATTTTGAGTGTTTTGAGTCGCTAGATCCTGCTTTTGGGCTTGGTTTTTACTACTTTTTAGATTATGAAGATATGTTAAAAGAGCGCTTTAAGAACCACTATGAGTTTGATGAGTACGGGGATTTTATAAAATCGTGCGAAACTCTTATATCCTCTTCACCACAAGCGGTTTTAGAGTGCCTAGCTAGTGGTGGGAGAGCCATATATCTTCAAAGAGAAGATTATAGAGATGATTTTGTGCCATTTTTTGAAAAAATCGGTGTAGATATTGTCAAAGAGTGTCAAAAAAGTTCGATAGAGAGGGCTTTGGAGAGTGCTAAGGGTAAAAAATTACAAAAAACAGTAAAAAATAGTAACAAAATGGTAACTTTCATAAAAGATATCTTAGATTAATGATGAATTAAAAGAGTTTTACTATATAATAAGCTTTTAACTAAGCTGATTTATAGTAAAAAAGCTAAAAGTCAGTAAGTTACATACCACAAACAAATTACGAAAGAGAGCTAAAGATGCATAACAGTAGCCGTAGAGGTTTTATGGGAAAAGCATTCGGTGCCGTAGCAGGTGTCGGTGCGGTTGGTTCACTAGTTGCTATGAAAAAATCTTGGGATCCACTCCCAAGTGTAAAAGCAGCTGGTTTTACCACTCTTGATATGTCTGATTATCAAGAGGGTGTATTGGTTACAGAAAAGTGGAGAGGTAAGCCTATATTTGTTTTGAAAAAAACAGCTGATATGATTGCTAAGCAAACAGAGAGTCAAAAGGCTAGAGATATCGTTATAAATGGTAATCATTATCTAGTTTGTATAGGTCTTTGTACACACTTAGGGTGTATCCCTGCTTATAACCCATCTGATGAGTCATTTTTATGTGCATGTCATGGTGGGATGTTTGACTGGTCTGGAGAGGTTACAAAAGTTCCACCTCCACGAGGGTTTGACATACCTCCATTTAGGATAGAGGGTAACACAATGGTACTAGGCGAAGAGGGTCCTGAGTATCAAGCTATGAAAAGCAATGGCGTAACGCTATAGAAAGGGGGAGAGATGGCACATTTTACTAAAGCTACAAGTGTTAAAGATTGGTTAAATCAACGCTTAGCTATCGAAAAAGTTGAAAAAGTTATGGCTTCAGAGTACTGGATACCAAAAAACATCAACTTTTTATGGGCAATGGGTATGGTTCTTGCGATAACATTCGCACTGCTACTAGTTTCAGGGATATTCCTTTTAATGTACTATCAACCACATGTTGATACTGCTTTTGATAGTGTAAACTATACTATCATGAGAGAGGTTGATTTTGGTTGGTTGTGGAGACACATACATGGTGTTGCCGCTTCAGTAGTTTTTCTTGTTATATATATACATATGTTTACAGGTATCTACTATGGTTCGTACAAAAAAGGTCGTGAGATGATTTGGATCTCTGGTATGCTTTTGTTTGTAACTTTTTCAGCTGAGGCTTTCTCTGGATATATGCTTCCATGGGGTCAAATGAGCTACTGGGCAGGTATGGTTATTACAAATATATTTAGCTTAGGTGATCTACACTTAGATGGTTTAGTTGAGTGGATTAGAGGTGACTATGTTCCTGCTCAAGCGTTTTTGAACCGTTTCTTTATGCTTCATGTGCTTTTACTACCACTTGCTATAGTAGGTCTTATTGGTCTTCACTTTGCAGCTCTAAGAATCCCACACGTCAATAACCAAGATGGTGAAGAGATAGATTTTGATGCTGAGAGTAAAAAATATCTAAGTGGCGATAAAAAAGGTTCAAAAGTTATAAGATTTGCAAATGACTTTATGAGTAAAGACTTGATGGTTGTTGGGATCTTCTTGATTTTCCTGTTTTATCTAGTATTTTACCACTATAGTTTTGCACTAGATCCGATCAACTTTGATCCAGCTGATCCACTAAAAACACCAGATCATATCTACCCAGAGTGGTACTTCTTGTGGTCATACGAGATACTTAGACCATTCCCTGTAAATATCGGTCTTGTTGCATTTGGTTTTGCTCAAGTTATATTTATGCTTCTTCCGTGGCTAGATAGAAGTGACAATGTCGCTCCAGCTAGTAGAAGAGGACTTTTTAAAGTATGGTTTTGGGTTTTACTTTTAGATATGATTATACTAACAGCGATGGGTAAATTACCTCCTGAGGGTATATTTAGTACTATCGGTTTAGTTGCGGCACTTCTGTTTATAGCTATGTGGATAATACTACCTATTATCACAAAGTCTGAAAAAAAGATATAAGGGGAGATAGATGAAAAATAAAGAACCTTTAATACTTGTAGTAGTAGTTTTATTTACTCTTCTTACATACTATCTAGTTGAGCCATATGCTCATAGTCAAATGCACAAACACGTAGAGAGCGAGGGGTTTGCTTATAGTGATCTTCCAGCACTAACTAAGAGCGGAAATGTTGCTAGTGGTGAAGAGTTAGTTTTAGGTGCAGGTGCTTGTAGCGGTTGTCACTCTATAAAAGTAGCAGGTATAGAACCTGCTATGGATCCAGCTATGGCTGCGGGTGCTTATGGTGTAAATCCACCAGATTTAAGTGATGCAGGTATTTTATATGATGCTAAATTTTTAGCAGATCTTATCAAAAACCCAGCTCATGCACTTAAAGTTGAGCATAAATTTGATGAGTCAAAAGGTCAAATGCACCCGATGGTTGCATTTTATGGTGCAGGTGGAGATATAGATCAAGAAGTTGCTGATATGGTTGCTTATCTTCAAGCTATCGCTCCAAAAGATATAACTCCAAAAGAGGCATATGAAGGTGCTTGTGGTAGATGTCATGCTCTAAAATATGAAAACTGGACACAAATAGGTGAAAGACCAGCATTTAAAGATCCAAAAGATGATTTAAGATTTGATATATCACTACTTGAGTATCAAGAGCATTTAACAAAATATATGGGTAAACTACCGCCAGATCTATCTAGCTACTATAGATCTAGAAGTGTAGATTTTCTAAGTACATTTATAGAAAATCCTCAAAATCACTTAGCAGGAACTGCTATGCCAAGAGTTGGTATAACAGCTGATGTTGCCGATAAAGTGATAGAGCATCTAGCAGATTCTGGCGATACTAAACGTCATGAGAGAGCAGATGTTGGTGCTAAAGTTATGATCTTTTTGGTTGTATTTGCACTATTTGCATTCCTATGGAAAAAACAAGTGTGGAGAGATCTACACTAATCTAGTAAGCTAGTACCTTAGTGTACTAGCTTAGCACTACTACTTTTTATGAAAAAAATTAAACTCCACAACCGCTCATCTAAAACACAAAAACCAAAAATAAACTATGCTACTTATAGCTCAAGGATTAAAGCTTTTATAGTAGATCTTTTTATGATATATATCCCTTTGCTTTATGTTATAACATACTTAGTTATGGGTGGAAAAGATGAGTTTCAAGCTTCAAACCTTGCTCCGTTTATAGGTGTAGCACTCTATGGATTTATATCTGCTATCTTTGTAGCAAAAACAGCTCAAACCCCTGGTAAAAGAGCTTATGAGATAAAAATAGTAGATAGTTTAAGTGGGGAAAATCTCTCTTTTTTAAGAGCTTTGTGTAGGTTTTTTATGTTTTTAGTGAGTGCAACAACACTTTTTGGGCTACTTATACCGCTTTATAGAAGAGATAGAAAATCACTCCACGATATCATCTGTAAGAGTATAGTCATAACTGCTCCAAAACTCTAGTGGATTTTTATAGATAAACTCATACCCTAGCTCATTTTGAATCTTATCGCTTAAGACTACTCTATGGCTAAAGCCATTAAACTCACCAAGTTTTACACCAAATCTTGTGGCATTTAGTTTATGAACCTCTTTTCTAGTTGGATGGAGTGGTGCTACTATGTTAAACACCCCGCTTTTTATATTATCTTGTATAAGTTTTTTTATGATATTTACAACATCATCTCTATGTACATAGTTTACATATCCATCCTCAAAGCTCTTAGCACTACTCCATCTCCCAGCTACCCTATCTTCACCCATAAGACCACCTAGTCTTAGCACTACGGAATTTTTGATATTTGCTAAAACTAGATCTTCGACATCTTTTTGGAGTGATTGTTTTGTGATAACACTATGCTCATCTACACTCGAGCTAAACTCTCTATAGACCGATATAGAACTCATAAGTAAGATGGTTGAAGTTGGTGGAATGGAGCTGATTAGATTTGCTACTGTGGCTAAGTAGTTATCTTTTGTATTTATAGCGACTATAAAGATTTCGCTTCTATAAAATGGCTCATCTATAGTGGTTATGCCTCTTTTAAAGCACTCCACCTTGTAGTTTTTAGATAACTCCTTAAAAACTACACTACCAAGCCATCCGCACCCAAGTATTGAGATAGTTTTCAGTTTGAAGAGCCTTGTTTTTTGTTTTTGTTAAAGTCGCTTTTTATCATGATAAGCTCATAGGTGCTTATTTTTGGCATAGCCTCTTCTATGAGTTTATCGGTTGAACTGTAACTCCCTTTTAGCTTCTCTATCTCTTTATAACCTTTCTCTTTGATTTCACCTGTTGCTATGCTTATGGCAAGTGCCCAAGTAGCAACTATAATGATCCAAACACTTTTTTTAGCCCCTGTGGCAACTCCAGCTAGATGAAAAAGTCCACTAAGTACGATACCGCTTATTATAAGTATGCCAAGACTCATTTTAAAATATTTTCTCCTTGAGGTTTAATCTCTATACCCGCTTCATCAAAAAGGCTCTGCCCAAATTTTGTAACACCAAAAGTACCTAAAAGCATCAAAAAGGCTACAAACAAAAGTATAGCAAAAGCTACACTATACCTCTTTAGTATCTCTTTCATTTTGCTACTCTTTTGGTGGGGCAACTATCCCAAGCTCAGCAGCATCAGGACCAACCCACTCTATACATCTTGAAGTGTGAAAATCTCTACTCATATCTTCGTGTTTAAAAAGATGATCCTCTAGTATCCAGTTTGCATCTTTATCTACCAAAACAGATTGAGAGATAGTTCTGTGCATTTTGTTTTCACAGATGATAGTTTTACCTTCATTAAAAAGCCTCTCTGTATTATCCATCCTAGATGTTGTGTTGTAGTAGTGTCCAAATACAAGCAAAGAAGATATCACCGCAACACTACTAACACCCTTTTTAAATGCCCCTTTTGGCATAAAATCTCTAGTAGTTACTATGATGGTGATAGTGACTGCAAAAACTCCAAGTGCGATATATACCGCTTCAAGCTCTAAAAATTCAACCATTTATATACCTCTCCTCCCACTCATTAAACTCAGGTGTAAAGTACTCAACTCTCACTTTTTTAAACTCTTTAGTGCTATATAGCGGCATATAGCTTTTGTGTTCTACCTCTTTTGCCATCTCCTCAATGATGCCATTTGTCTCCTCCATGGTTTTTCCATGAACCATTGAAAATAGGTTATATGGCCAGTTTGGGTATTTTGGTCTAAGGTAGCAGTGGCTAACAGCACTAAATGCAGCAGCTTTTGCACCTATCTCTTCACCTTTAGCCTCATCTACATCCCAAACAACCATAGCATTTGCACTAAAACCAGCTTTTCGGTGGTTTAGTATAGAGGCAAATCTTCTCATAACTCCAGCATCTTGAAGCTCACCTAGAGCTTTAAAATACTCCTCATAGCTTATACCTAAAGCATCTACTATCTTTTTAAATGGCTCACTTACAAACTCTATATCGTTTTGGGTATATCTTATGATTTGGTGGTGAAGTGGAGTTAGCTCTATATCTTTGTGGACTACCTTTTTCACCTCCTCTTTTTTCTCATCTTTTCCAGTTGTATCAAGCTTAACATTTATCTTGAAAAGCTTTAGGGTAGGTAAGATGATATACTCAATAGCATTTGTTTTTTTAGCTAAAATCTCAAGTGTTTTTTCAAGCCCAAGCTTAGAATCAGGTGCTATAGCTACTGTAAACCATATGTTAAAATCGTGATTTCTCTCATAATTATGAGATATCCCAGGGTGGGAGTTTATGATCTTAACCGCTTCGCTTATATCTTCAGGGGCTATCTTAAAAGCTACCAAAGATGACTTGTATCCTAGCCGTTTTGTGTCAAATATCGCCGAAGTTTGTCTTATGATATTTGCTTTTTTTTGCTCATTTAGTATATCTAAAACTTCACTCTCACTAACTCCTAGCTCATCTGCTATAACCTCAAAAGGTTTTGCCACTAGTGGGAATTTTTTTTGTATCCTTGATAATAGTTCATCTTTCATTTTACTTGCTCACTGTTGTATTTTGATGATTTTAATCAAACTTTAGTTAACAGGAGTTGATAGCTATCAATAAGAAATTAATTTAAACTATGTTAAGATTTAAGCTATGAAGCAAAAGGTGAGCAACTACCCCATTTTTTTAAACCTTAAAGATAAAAAGACTCTTATTATCGGTGGGGGCAATGTTGCTTATGTCAAACTCAACTCTTTAGTGCAGTTTGGTGTGAGAGTCGATTTGGTTTCGCTTAGTTTTTCACCTAAGATTATGCAAGTTATAGATGAGTATAGGCTTGATTTTAAGAGCTTAGCTTACACTAAAGAGCTTTTAGATGGCTATGATTTGGTAGTTGCTTGTGTAGATGATGTGGAACTTCAAAGAGCGATATATGCAGACTCCAAAGAGTTTGGGTGTTTGTGTAGTTGTGCCGATTTGCCTGAGCTTAGTGATTTTAGTTTTGGTGCTATCATAAAAGATGGAGATGTAGTCGTAGCGATATCGACTTCAGGCTCATCTGCCGCTTTTGCTAAGGGTTTAAAAAACTACATAAAAAACCTACTTCCAAAAGCTCAGGGTGAGTTTGTCTCTAAGCTAAAACAACTTAGAGAGACTTTGCCAAAGGGTAGGGCTAGAATGGAGATGTTCAGAGATATGGTAGATGACTTTTTTAAAAATATAAATGGAGATAAAAAATGATAAAAAATGGTTTTTTCTTTGGGATAATAGCAGCCGCTTTTTTGTTAGGATTTATGGCACTAAAACAATCAAGCCCTAGCCATAAAGAGGAGAGAATTTTTAAAGAGATACGGGTCTATAGTCCCTATTATTTAGAAAAAATCACAGGTGGACTTGCTATTATCGATAAGAGAGATGGAAGAAAAGAGAAGCCTAGTAGTAAAGAGGTTATGTTAAGACTAGATGAGCTAGAGTCGCAATGGGGCAAAGAGTATCTAGTTGTTGAGGGAAATGAGCTGATAATCTTAGGCGAAAACAAACAATCAATAGCAAGAATATATATAGAAAATGAGCGAGAGAGAGCCTTTTTACAAAGGTTCTATGGGATCTAGTTTAGCTTCTCCCATGCCTCATCTACACTACTGCTCATATTACATATAAACATATAGACCGCAGCATTTAGTTTTGCTAATTTTATAAACTCATCACTAGGGTTATTTAGCTGCTCTAGTGACTCCTCTAGTGTTATCTTCTCCCACGATTTTGTATACTCTATGCCGTAGTGTTCAGGGTCTATGATATACTCATCGGCTTCACTCCCTTTGGCTATCCAGAGTCTTGCTTTGCTAAAAAACTCAGGTGTACCCTCATTTCCTTGTATGATGGCTAATCTTTTATATCTTGAGCCAAATACATCTATATATTTTTGGACAAAAGGTTTATGAAATACACCAGTGATAGCAAACTCACTATTTGCAACACCTGTAAGTTTTTCTATGGTATTTAGCCCTGTTCTAAGCCCTAGTCTCATCCTTAGTGAACTAAGCTCATGCATCTGTTTAAAAAACTTAGCTCTATCAAAATAATAAAGGTTCTCCTCAAGTGTTATAGCAGTAGCTACCTCTTTTAAGGTTATACCACCCTTAGCAGGAGTTAGCTCATCTCCTGTTATGATTAGATTTAAGCCATGAGGTTTTAGTATCTTAGCAACTAGAGAGAATATATATGGATTATTTACTTTACCATCAAATGGATACCCAAGCTCTAAAGAGTTTGGCACAGTAGTTTTTTGTATATACTTCTCACAAGCATCAACAACACCTATAAACTCTTCACTGCTCTCTGGCTTTAGTCTCCATCCAAGTAAAAAAGCTGCTATTTGCTCATCATAAGCGACTCTGTTTAGCACCTGCTCCATCATATCAACAGACTCTTCATAACTTAGATCTCTGTTTATCTTAGGACCCGTTCCAACGGCATGTATATATTTAAAAAAGCTCATCTTTAACACCCTTTATACTTATTAAAAAATGCTACAATATCATATAAATATATAAATGTAAAGGGGAGTTATATGTTAGATATTGTCATAGTTCTTGTTATGAGTGTTCCTATGTTGCTTTTTGCTGTTTATCCAGGGTTAAAGGCGGGGGATTTTTTAGAGAAAAAGTACAATCTAGATGAGGATAAAAAAAAGATAGTCACTATAGTTGTTACAGTTGTTTTTGCTATTAGCCTCTCTTTATTCTTGCACTTTTTTTAAATAAAACTAAACTTAAAATATTAGTTTCTGTTTCAAAATGTTACATTAGTATTAAAACAATCTTAAATAATATTTTTAGTAAGTAAAATTGATATATATCAATAAAGTTTATACCAAATCAATATAAACTGCTACTTGATTCTGATAAATAGTAGAAAAAATGGAGGACACAATGGGCGATCAAGTACTAATTACACAAGATATCCTTGCAGATGAGTTCTTACCGCTATTTGTTTCCTCTGTTCTTGTCTTGGTATTTGGAGGATTCTATGTTGGTATATATACAGCAGTAAAAGTCAATATCTTAAAAAAACCCTTTATGATTTTGGGGTATATTTTTTGGGCATTGACAGCTTATTGTTTGTATTTGATGGGTCACTATATGCATGTAAATGATTTTACAGCAAAGGCTCTAATGGTTGCTGGGGTTGGGCTATTTTTGATTCCCCATGCAGTCTATTATATGCAAAATAGAGTTCATGAAGAAAATGAACACTGATGCTATATATATCAACTCATAATTTATAGGAGGACAATACAGTGGCAAAAGTATCTGTATGGAGTGATAATCGCTTTTGGCAACGCTCAGCTGGTTGGGTTACTGGGGTTGCAGCTGTTTTACTGATTTGGCTAACATTTGACACAAGCATACAAATTAGTATGGGTGATGATAAAGATGTTCAAGCAACTGTGGCTAATGGCGGAAAACCTACTAAAAGGGTTCCTGGACCAACAGTTATAAATCATAAGATTACTTATGAGTATGACGCGAAAAGACAACATGAGATACCAATCATAGGTGAAAAAGAGCTATTTTTTGGTAGAGATGATTATTCAGAAGAAGAGGCAGGTGCATTATTGCATCTAGGTAAACTAGCTTCACAAACAAAAAACTGTATGAACTGTCATACACTTTTAGGTAATGGTGCTTATTATGCTCCAGACTTAACAAAAGCATGGTTAGATCCAGCATGGCAAGCGGATGGTCCACTTCAAGCTATGACTGGTAAAGCTACAAAAGAAGAGGCTATGGCGGAGTTTTTACAACACCCATCAACATATCCAACTCATGCTCGTATGATGCCTGATTTAGGTATTACAGCTGAAGAGGCTAAAGGGTTAGTTGCGTTCTTGAAACATATGGCATCTATCGATACAAATGGTTTCCCAAGAAACTTTGCGAAAATAGAAGGAGCGATTCATGGTAAGTAGTTATGCAAACTCAGAGTCTAAAAAACTAGCAACTTGGTATTTTACTGTTGCTGCTATACTTTTTGGTGCTCAGCTTTTATTTGGTTTAATTGCTGCATTCCAATATATTGATTCTAGCTTCTTATTTGAAGTATTAGATTTTAGTGTTGCAAGAATGGTACACATCAATGCACTAGTTGTATGGATGGTTTTTGCTATGTTTGGTTCGGTCTATTGGCTACTACCAGATGAGACAGGTATAGAGACTGTAGGTATAGGTATGGGTAAACTACTCTTTTGGGTATTTACTGTTGCTATTGCTATCGTTGTTGTTGTTTATATATTTGTTCAAGTTGGACCTGCTGATGAGACAAGTATCTGGTTTATCCACGAAGGTCGTGAGTATATAGAGGCTCCAAGATGGGCAGACTTTGGTATTACTATAGTTGCTTTAGGTTTTGTTGCTAACTTATATATGACTGGTATGAAGGGTAAAAGATCAGGTATCGTAACTGTTTTGATGGCAGATATGATCGCTTTTGCTGGACTATACTTAACAGGTATGTTCTATACTGACAATATCACAGTTGATCAATACTGGTGGTGGTGGGTTATTCACCTTTGGGTTGAAGCTACTTGGGAAGTTTTTGTTGGCTCAATCGCTGCTTATGGTCTAATCACTATGATCGGTGCTCATAGAAAAGTTGTTGAGATGTGGCTATGGATAGAAGTTGCTATGTTATTTGGTTCTGGTATATTAGGACTAGGTCACCACTACTTCTGGATCGGTACACCTGAATACTGGTGGGAAATCGGTGCATTATTCTCAGCTCTAGAGCCTGTTCCACTTGTTGCAATGTTTATCCATGTTCTTTATGACTGGGGTAAAAGCCAAGGTGAAGAGGATGCAAAAGGTCTTCCAAGATCAGTTATTACAAACAAACCTGCATTTACATGGTTTGTATTAAATGCTATAGGAAACTTCCTAGGTGCTGGTATTTGGGGATTTTTTCATACATTCCCACAAGTAAACCTATATACTCACGGTACACAGTTTACTTCAGCACACGGTCACTTAGCTTTCTTTGGGGCATATGCTACAATACTAATAGGTATGATGTATTTGGCAGTTCAAGGTAAAAACAATATAAAAATCATGAACTCAAATAAATCAACCATAATCGGTATAACTATGGTTGTTGGTGGTGTATTAGGTATGACTGTTGCACTAACTCTAGCTGGTTACTCTGATGTACTTGTTTCTCGTGCACAATTTGGTGCTACATGGAATGGCTACTTTGAGGCTCAAACAACTATATGGTTAACTCAAGGTATGATTTGGAGATTTATCATGGGTGTTGTAACTTTTGTTGGATTCTTTTTCCTAGCAAAAGACTTACTAACTATCGGTAAAGCCGATAATCATGAAAGATAAGGAGAGTTGTTATGAATGCAATGTTTGAACCATTTGTAGATGTAGTACCAAGTTTTTTTGGTACTCTAGCTCAAGGTCCACTTACACTTACTATATTTTTGCATACACTTATAGTACTTCCAATGATTTGGATTTACAAACAAGAAAAAGCAAGATTAGAGAGTGAGCAAAACTAAGCTTCGGGCCCCAAGGGCCTGAGCTGTCTATTTTAAAAGGAGAGAGATATGAAGATGAATAAGTTGGTATTATCAGCGGCGGCACTTGCTGTTGTTAGCTCTGGTTTAGTTGCAGATACATCAAGCATGGATGTTGAAGCTATTTTTGAAAAAGAGTGTCAAGGTTGTCACGGTCCAAACCATGAGGGTGGTGTTGGTTCGGATCTTCGTCCAGCAGTTATAGGTAAGAAAAACTCAAGCGATCTTGCTGCTATTATACTAAACGGTAAAGCAGGTACTGCGATGCCTCCATTTAAATCAACATTTACTCAAACAGATGCTGATAAAATGGTAGATTATCTACAACATTTTAAAGGTAGGGTTATAAAACAACTAACTCTAGAGACTGTAAAAGAGGGTTGGAAAACTCTAAATGATAGAATGGATCTTTACAAAAAGTATCCTTATGCTGTAGATGTTAAGAAAAATACAGACATCTGTTTCGTTACAGAAAGAGATGCAGAGAGAGTAACTTTTATTGATGGTACAAATGGTAAGATTTTATCTCGCCACCCAGCAGGTTTCGCTGTTCACGTTACTGTTACAAACAAAAGACAACCAAGATATGCTTACTCGATCTCAAGATCAGGTCTAGTAACAATGTTTGACCTAAATAGCCCAGGTCAACAAAAAATCGCTGAGTGTCAAGTTGGTTCAGACTCTCGTGGTCTAGCAGTTTCTCCAGATGGTCAATACCTAATGGCAGGAAACTATGTACCAGGCGGTGCTGTACTTATGGATGCAATGACTCTTGAGCCACTAAAAGTTTACCCAACATCAAGTGTTATTAAACCAAATGGTGATATAGACTCATCTCGTGTAGCAGGTATATTTGATACTCCATACGGACCATACTTTGCATTTGCACTAAAAGATGGTGGACATGTTTATATAGTTGACTACTCAAAAGAGAACTTCCCAATAGTTGGAGATATTCCAAATATCGGTGATATCCTTCATGATGGTTTCTTAAATGAAGGTAAAGAGATAGGTAGATACTTATTTATCGCTTCTCAAGGTAGTGACGTTGTTGGTGTAGTTGACTTTAAAACTAAATCACTTGTTACTAAAATATATACAGGTCCAGGTTCAAAACCACACCCAGGTCAAGGTTCTTCATGGTTCAATGAAAAGCTAGGACAACAACTAGGTGCAACTGTAAACATGAACTTAGGTCAAGTAACTATTTGGGATGATCATTTTGATGTTATCAGACAAATCCCAATCGGTGGTGGAGGACTATTTGTTGGTACTTCTGAGCATACACCATTTATCTGGGCGGATAACGTTCTAGGTGGTGAAGATGTATGGAATCAAGTACACCTTATCAACAAACAGACTCTAGAGCTAGATAGAATCATAACAGTAGGTACTAAAGAGGGTACTGTTACAAATCCTGTAACTGGTAAAGTTCTATACAAATGGAGTGTTCCAACAGTTAAAGATGCTGATGGAAAAGCTATCGTTCCTCGTATACTACACGCTGAACCAGCTAACCATGGTTACTGGACAATGATCTCTGAGTGGAATGCAGGTCGTATCGGTATATATGAATCTGAGACTGGTAAGTTCATTAAATATATCAATGACTTAACAACACCTACATTTACTTACTCTATCGAGCATAGACAAACTATCCCAGGTGCATAATCGCACCATCTTCCCTTCGGGGAAGACCCCTTTAATAATCTAGTTATCTGTTTTTTGACAACTTTTGCCACTTATTGATTAATGATAAGTTGTTATTCATACTATATTGAGTAGAATATAAAATAAACAAAAGAGAGTGATATGATAAAAAAATCTATTTTAATTATAAGTGCATTGACATTTTCTCTATATGCAGATGCTGCTGAAGGAGAGAAGGTTTTTAAAACATACTGCTGGGGTTGCCATCATCAAACATCTGAGGCTTTTGGTCCATCTTTTAGTGATATAGCATCAAAGCGAACTATAGATGAGATCAAGGCTTACATAATAGCACCAGAGGGGATGTATGAGGCTTTTGGTTATAAAAGAACTGCTATGAGCAAACTTGATCTAACTGAAAAAGAGCGTGATGATGTTGCCAAATATATACTTGAACAAAAAGGCAAATAATGTTTAGACTATCAAACTTAATCTCAACAGTTATAGAAGACAAACCACAAAGAGTTCTAGATGGCTCTATAGCTATCTGGAACTTTACCAACAGATGTAACCTATCGTGTCTTCACTGCTATTCAAAATCGACTCTCGATGAGGTTGATGTACTTACTACGCAGCAGATAAAAAAGACTATCTTGCAGATGAAGCAAAACGGTGTTAAGTTTATAATCTTCTCAGGTGGTGAGCCACTTACTAGAAAAGATCTATTTGAGATTGCAGATTTTTGTAAAGAGCATAAAATCATCACTTATCTATCTAGCAACGGACTATATTTTAATAGTAACAATGTCCAAAGGATCGTAGATACTTTTAACTATGTCGGCATAAGTATAGATGGAAGCGAAGAGACACATGACTATTTTAGAGGTTTAAAAGGTTCATTTCGTGAAACTCTTAAGGCTGTAAAACTGGCAAATGCTCATGGTGGAAAGGTTGGTATAAGGTTTACTATCACTAAAGATACCTATCCTGATTTGAAGTTTATATTTGATCTAGCCGAAAAAGAAAATATCTCTAAAATATATATATCTCATTTAGTCTACTCAGGTAGAGGGCTAGATAACCTTAAGATGGATATAACCAAAGAGCAACGAAGAGAAGCGGTTGAGTTTATCTTAGATAAGGCTTTTGAGTATTATGAGAGTGGAAGAGATATAGATATAGTTACGGGCAATATGGAGCAAGATGCAATACTGTTTTTAGATAAGTTTGCTAAAAAATACCCTAACTTAAAAGAGACAATGAGAGAAAAGCTAGTCGCTTGGGGTGGTAATAGTGCGGGTAGAAAACTACTAAATATAAACAGCGAAGGGTTTGTAAGACCCGATCCATTTTTTCCACTATCGGTTGGTAACATCATAGAGAGCGATTTTGGAGATATATGGAATAGCGGTGAGCTTTTGGACAAACTAAGAGCTAGACCTAGAACAAACATAAGTGGCATATGTTCAGATTGTGCACAACTTGAGATATGTAATGGTGGATCAAGATCGCGTGCGTATGCTATAAGTGGGGATCTTTGGGCTGAAGATCCATCATGTTATTTAACACTAGAAGAGAGGATGGGAAAATAAAATGGGAATTAAAAATATATGCTTAGCATCAATACTAGCTTTTAGCACACTAAGTGCAAAGGGTGTAGAGGCTCTTTATATGGCAGCTGGTGGCGATGAGAAGATGTTTGTTGTAGAGAGGGAGAGTAGCTCTTTAGCGATTGTTGAAAAAGGTTTAACATCTTCTCATATAGAGGGTATGAGAAATATGAACCATGGGGTTGTTAAGTTTTATGAGAACGATGGCTATGTTATAAGTCGTGATGGCTATGTTATAAAGTTTGACCCCATAGAAGAGAAAATCTTAAAAGAGTACAAAACAAGTAAAAGTGCTATAGGTTTTGAGATAACAAAAAACTATGTAGCGGTAGCAAACTACGATAACAAAAGTGTAGATATACTAGATCGTGATTTAAATGTAATAAAAGTTTTTGACACTGGTTCTAAAAATGTTGGTATAAAAGTCTATAAAGATTACCTTGTTTTTTCACAAATGGATAATGACAAGATAACTGTACTTAAAGATATGAATGGTGGAAAAGGGAAGCCTGATTTTAAGATACACAAAGAGTTTGAAGATGTTGGAGTTATGCCTTTTGATGCTATGATAAATGGCTCTAAGTTTATAACAGGATTTTTCAAAAGTCCATGGTTTGGTGTTGTTGATCTAGATACTATGACATACTCAAAGATAGATGTTTTACTTGATGATCAAAAACCAGTTTTAAAAGTACCACATTTTGGATTTTGGAGCATAGGTACCTCAAAAGTGTTTGTACCAGCAGTTGGAAACAACAAAGTCTTAGCATATACACCAGATTTTAAGTTTATAAAAGCGATAGAGACAGAGGGGTTACCTGTTTTTACGGCACTAAGTCCAGATCAAAAGTATATGGCGGTTACTTTTAGTGGCGATAAGTTTCCAGTACTTCAGATCATAGACACAGATACTCTTGAGGTGATTCATAGATATGAGTTTGATGGTAAGGTTTTACATGTAAGATGGTCAGAAAAACGACCAAATCTTTATGTTTCAGTAAATGATACAAATAAAGTAGTAGTTATAGATACAAAAGAGTGGTATATCTCTCGTGAGATATTTAACATAGCTAAACCATCAGGTATATTTTTATTTGAAGAGAAAAAGTAATGGGCAGAGTCTATCTAACAGGGGCAGGGCCAGGTGATATAGAGCTTTTAACACTAAAAGCCCTTAGAGTTATAAAAGAGGCCGATGTTATTATATATGACCGCTTAGCAAATCCAGATATACTAAAAGAGGCTAAAAGTGGGTGTCAGTTTATATATGTGGGTAAAGAAGATGGTAAACATATAGTTCCACAAGATGATATAAACGAAGTGATATATCAAAATGCACTAAAGTATGAAAATATTGTAAGGCTAAAAGGTGGTGATCCGTTTGTTTTTGGTAGAGGCGGAGAAGAGGCACTCTACTTAAAAGAGAGAGGTATTGAGTTTGAGGTTATCCCCGGTATAACTTCAGCTATCTCAGCACCTGCTTATGCAGGTATCCCTGTAACTCATAGGGGGGTTTCTGTAAGCTTTAGAGTTGTAACGGGTCACGAATCGCCACATAAAAAAGAGTCACAAATCCCTTGGAGTGATTTTAAATCAGACGACACTATAGTGTTTTTGATGGGGCTTCACAACCTAAGCAAGATATGTAAAAAACTGCTAGAGATAGGCAAAGATGAGGATTTTCCATGTGCTGTTATCTCAAAAGGTACTACAATAGATCAAAAAGTTGTTGTAGGCACACTAAGCAATATAGTTGAAAAATCAAAAGATCTTCCTACTCCAGCACTTATAGTTGTAGGTAGAGTTGTAGAGCTAAGAGAAGAGTTAGCTTGGTTTGCTAAAGATGAGCAAGGTATTTGATACTACAAAAGCTTATGAGATAGCAAAAGATATATACTGGATAGGTATGCACCTAAAGGGTGACCCTTTTCAGTGCCATCCATACCTCATAAAAAATGGCGATGAATCGATACTTCTTGACCCTGGTTCTATGCTTGAGTTTGATGAGGTGGTTAGAAAAATAGATCTAGTTGTTGGGATAAAATCTATAAAATATATAGTACTTCACCATCAAGACCCTGACCTTTGTGCTAGTGTTCCTGAGATTGAAAAGCTTATAGATAGAGAAGATTTACAAATAATCACCCACTCTAGAATGTCACTACTTATAAAACACTATATGGTTAGCTCTTCATACTACGAGATAGATAAAGAGGATTTTGTTTTAAAGACAAAAAATGGTAAAACTTTAGAGTTTTATACAACACCATATTGTCACTCCCCAGGGGCTTTTGTAAGTTATGAGCCAAGGACAAAAACACTCTTTTCGGGTGATATTTTTGGTGGGATTGAGCATAGTTGGCATTTTTATGCCGATGAGACATACTTCTCAAAAGCGAGGCTTTTTCATGAGGAGTATATGCCTAGTAAAGATATATTTAACTACTCACTAGCAAAGATAGAGAAGCTAGATATAGACCTAATAGCCCCGCAACACGGCTCTATTATAGAAAAAAGGTATATACCAAAGCTCATTGAAGATATGAGGGGGCTTGATTGTGGTTTATATATAGATAAAAAGTACAATGAAGAGCTTCAAGATACTATAGCAAAGTTAAAAGAGTCTCAAAAAACTATAAAAGAGCAGAGTATTATGATGGCTCAACAAGCCAAAAAAGCAGAAATAGGGGAGATGGTGCAAAATATCGCCCATCAGTGGAGGCAACCACTAGCGATTTTAAATACAACTCTAGCGATACTAAAACAGATGAGCCAAAGTGGTGAGATACCTATTGAGTTTTTAAAAGATAAATTTGATAAAATGCAACTAAAGATAGACTATATGTCACAAAGTGTTGAGGATTTTTTAGATTTTAATGCCCCACAAAAACAAAAAGAGAGCTTTTTGGTATACGATGCTATAAAGAGTGCTTTAGCTATTGTTGGGCTTGATAGTATGACTAGTATTGAGCCTGATGAGAGAGATATAGTTTTTTTTGGGCTTAAAAATGAGCTTGTTCAAGTTTTAGTTAGTGTACTCTCAAACATAAACGACATAAGAACAACTAGAGATATTAAAGAGCCAAAAGTGCTTATAAAGTATAAAAAGATAAACGACAAACTAGAGCTTAGCATCGAAGATAGTTGCGGGGGTATAAAAGATGAGGATATCACAAAGATATTTGACCCTTATTTTAGCACTAAACACAAAGCTATGGGTGTTGGATTAGGGCTTTATATAGCTAAAAATATTGTTGAGCATAGTATGCAAGGGAGCATCGAGGTTCAAAATATTTTAAAAGATGAGATTATGGGAGCAAGGTTTATTATAAAGATATGAAAGAGCAAAAGATAAAAGATATTTCGATACTAATAGTAGAAGATGAGCTGGAACTTCAGGCAGAGTTAGCCGAGTTTATAGGTCTGTTTTTTAACTCTGTTTATAGGGCTTCAAACACGGCAGATGGTTATAGAGTCTATAAAAACAAAAAACCAGATATAGTTTTAAGTGATGTAAATATGCCAGATGGGAGCGGACTTGAGCTTATAGCTAAGATCAGAGCAAAAGATATGCAAACCAAAATAGTGGTTTTAAGCGCCCACTCAGATAAAGAGAAGCTACTAGATGCCATAAAGTTGCACCTAGAGGCGTACCTTGTAAAACCGCTAAACTTTGAAGAGCTTAAGAGTATGCTTTTTAAACTAAGCGATGAGATACAACATAACATCACAAAAATCTATGCAACAGAACACACCTACTGGAATACAAAAACTAAAACACTTTGGCATAAAGATAAAGAAGTGGAGCTAAAAAACAGGGAGAGGCTATTTTTTGAGCTACTTTTCTCTAGGCCAAATGGCATTTTTAGTGCAAATGAGATATTTGAGTATATCCATAGAGAGAAAAAAGATAAAGAGTTCTCAAGCTACTCCATAACATCTTTGGTCAAAAGAATAAGAGGTGCGCTACCTGAGGATATTATACAAAATATCTACGGTGCGGGGTATAAGATAGCTACAAACTAGGGAGTATATATGAAAAAAATTTTAGAAGTTTGCTTATCTCCTGATTATGGTGGTTTGGAACTACATATGAAAGAGTTTACAAAGTTTTTAGGTGTTTTAGCCGTGCTTAATCCAAAAGGCAAACTAAAAGAGAAGTTTGAAGCTGAAAATTTAAACTACAAAACTATAGGTAGAAGAAGTTTTATAAAACTAGCAAAAATTATAGATGAAAACGATATAGATATAGTTCACCTAAACTGGACGAAAGATATACCAACTGCTGTTTTAGCAAAGCTTATTTCAAAAAGAAAACCAAAGATAGTTCAAACTAGAAATATGCATATGACAAGATTTAAAGATGATTTTTACCATAAGTTTTTGTATAAAAATATATCCACAATAGTAGGAATATCTGCAAAAGTAAGTGAGCAGTTAATCAAATTTATCCCTGAAGATGTAAGACCAAAAATCATAACTTGGTATAGTGGAGTTGCAAAACCAAATATTATAGATAATAAAAGAAAAGATGAGCTAAAAGATAGTTTCAGTTTTAAAGATGAGTTTATAGTTTGTATAGTTGCAAGAGTTGAAGAAGCAAAAGGGCAACATATAGTTTTAGAAGCTGTTGAGAAGCTAAGAGAAGATGGACTTAATGCAAAAGCTTTAATAGTGGGTCATTATATGGATGAGGGTTATTTTAATAATCTTAAAGCTAAATATAAATATGATATATTTACAGGTTTTGCTAGTAATGCAAATGAGTTGATTCAAATATCTGATTGTAAAGTTATGGCAACTAGAAATGAGACTTTTGGAATGGCAATAATGGATGCTATGAGATGTGGCGTTTGTGTACTAGGGAGTGATAGCGGAGGACCACTTGAGAGCATTGAGCATATGCAAACTGGGCTTCATTTTAAAACAATGGATAGCGATGATTTGTATCTTAAGTTAAAACTTCTTTATGAAGATAGAGATTTGAAAGAAAAACTAGCTCTTGCAGGAAAAGCAAAAGCAGACAAAGAGTACGATAGTAAGATACAGTTTGCTAAACTGAAAAATATTATAGAGGATGCAGAGTGAGAGTTAGCCTAATAGTAGCAGTCTATAAAGATGTAGAGGCACTAAGTCTGATAGTAGAAGCTCTAAAGACTCAAACATATAAAAACTTTGAAGTGATTGTAGCTGAGGATGGTAACTCACAAGAGATGAGAGAGTTTGTAGCTAGTGTTGATGGTTTGGATATAAAACACACCACTCAAGAAGATATAGGGATAAGAAAAAGTCGCTCTGTAAATAATGCCATCTTAGCTAGTAGCGGAGAGTATCTTGTGTTTATAGATGGTGATTGCATACCCTATAGTACTTTTATAGAGGGGCATGTAAAAATGGCCGAAGATGGCCATGTGCTTAGTGGTAGAAGGGTAAATTTAGGACCAAATTATGCAAAAAAACTAAGAGATAGAGTTTTATCACCACTAAATCTAGAAAAAAGCTTTTTGCTTAGATACCCCTTTATAGCTAAAGATTGTGTAGAGGGTCATAGCGAAGAGGGTTTTAGAGTTTCTGCTGATGGTTTTATATATAAACTATTTTTAAAAAATAGAAAATCAGCTAAATCGATACTAGGTTGTAATTACTCATGCTTTAAAAAAGATATGGTAGCGATAAATGGTTATGATGAAGAGCTAGATGGCTCGGCTCTTGGAACAGATACTGACCTTGAGTGGAGGTTTAAGGCTATGGGACTAAAGCTAAAATCTGTAAAGTTTATAGCAAATATGTTCCATCTTTATCATAAAACAAATCAAAATTTTTATACAACAGAGCAGGAGGCCTATAGGGTAATGAAAGCCAATCAAAATGATAAAAAATATATTTGTAGCTTAGGCTTAGAACAACATAAATCTATTTAAAAGGTATCCATAAAGTATGATCCCATTAGTCATAAGATTAAGAAATAAAATAAAAATCCAAAAGTTCAATAGTGTTGAATTTGGTAAAAATATAAAGATGTCTAAGTGTAAAATTATTATAAAAGGTACCAATAACCTATTAAAAATCGAAGATAATAGCACTTTAAGAGATGTAGTTTTTGAAATCGTTGGAAACAACTGCTCAATTGTTATATCTAAAAATTGTCTTATTGGGCATAACTCTTACCTTAGTGCAAAAGAAGAAAATAGCCATATACTCATAAAGGAGTGCTGCGGATTATCTAGAAATATAAAAATCATGACTTCTGATGGACATCCTATTTTCTTAAATAACAATAGAATCAATGAGGCAAGAAGCATTACAATTGAAAGAAATGTTTGGTTAGCCGATAATGTTACTGTTTTAAAGGGTGTAATAATTGGGGAGAATTCTGTAGTGGGGATAAACTCAGTTTTAACTAAAAGTGTACCATGCAACACTGTTTCAGCAGGAAACCCTGCTAGAGTTATAAAGGAAAATATTTGTTGGAAGCCTTAGGGGTTGGCGCTAGTTTCCTCTTTTTCATATTTAGCAATAACTAAAAACAAAGAACTAAAGAGTACAAAAAATATCATCGATTTTTGTATATGAAAGGTGAGCCCTACACTAGATTGTAAGATATATAAAACTATAAATAAATAGAGTAGGTTTTTATACATCGTCTTTTTAATCTTTACTTTTATAAGAAAATAAAATATTGATAAAAATAGCATTAGCCCAACAATACCTAACTGAACCAGATACTGTACATAAGCACTATGAAAATCTATATAGTTTTTAGTATTGTCATTCCCAAAAATATTTGGAATTTTGTATTTGATCATCCCAGCCTCGGCATTAATCTTCTCATCTCCTATGCCTGTGCCAAAGATCGGTGCCTCTTTAGAGGCCTCTAGGCCACTCATCCATAGTGCTACTCTAGTTGAAAAGCTATTGGAGTAGTCTTTTTCATAGACCATTTTTTGTATATCATGCACTAAATAGTTTGCTCTATCTTTAAAAACAGGACTGATACTATATGCTGCGGTAACTATCGCTACGCCTAGGAAGATAAAGGCTAAAGTAGCTTTAATTTTATTTTTAAAACTTAGTATCCCAACAAAACAAAGAGTAACTAAAAAAGCAACCTGACCTGTTCTGCCACCATTTAAAAATAGATTACTCGTGGAAAATATAAAAAATATCCCATAAGCTAACCTCCACTTTATAGAGTTTGAGTAGATCATCTTATGTAGAAGTATAAAAATTGTAAATGCTAGATATATACTGTAGTTGCTATGGGACATAAAAGGACTAGGGTCACTTTGTGATATACCTTTTTTACTCCATAGCTCAAAAAATATCCCATAAGAGGTAATTTCACTTATAAGCATAGCCAATAAAAATGCTGAAAAAATCTTCTCTATATACTCTTTTTTTAAAGATGTAAGTATGATAGGTATAACTAAAAAATGGTAATATTTTGGTATAAAATACCCAAGTGCAAAACCTTTATCACTGCTCCAAAGTACCGCTATAATACTATATAAAACAAATACAAAGATAGCCAATATAAAATTATTGCTCTTAATCTCATCTATCTTGTTTTTAAAGTTACCATCTAGTATAAATAAAACTATAAGTAGTGCAATAGAGATAGAAGTAAGCGCCCTAGAGAGTGGTATGCTAAAAGCATATATGATGATAAGATAGTTTATATATTTTTGATAATCTATAGCCGATTTTATTTTATTTATTGAGTGCAAGCTTTATCTCATTGATGATTTTATATAGTATATCTTCTTCTAGCCCCGCATATAGAGGCAAACAAAAAACTCTCCTGCTTATATCTCTTGAGATTTTACACTCTTGTTTTGGATTGATGTACTCTAAAGTATCTAAAGATGGGTAAAAATACCTTCGTGGAAAGATATTTTGTTCATTTAGTGCTTTTTGTACCTTTAGAAGTTCATCTTCACTTTTAAAAACTACAGGCATATAGCTATAGTTTTCTGTAGCATATGGGTTTTGTTCTTGAAATAAAACTAAGTTTTTAAGTTCTTTTTTATAGATTTTTATAATATTTTCTCTACTATTTTTTATCTTTTCTATATCATCTAAAACACAAAGTCCCATAGCAGCTTCAAACTCATTCATCTTTGCATTAGTCCCAAGGTGAGGTATCTCTAAGGCATTTTTTATACCAAAGTTTATAAGGTATCGCACTTTTTTGGCTAACTCATCATCATTTGTTATGATAGCCCCACCCTCTATGGTGTGAAAAAGTTTTGTTGCATGAAAACTAAGAGTTGAGATATCTCCATGGCTTAAGAGACTTTTATCTTTATACTTTACATCAAAGGCATGAGCAGCATCGTAGATTACTTTTAGATTATGTTTATTTGCAATATTTTCTATCTCTTCTACTTCACAACCATTTCCAAAAACATGTACAGGGAGTATTGCTGATGTATCTTTTGTGATAAGTTTTTCTATATTTTTTGGGTTTATATTTAAAGTTTTACTATCAATGTCAGCAAATATTGGTTTAAGTCCTCTTAAAACAGCTGAGCTTGTAGTTGCTACAAAAGAAAAAGGAGTTGTGATTATCTCACCTTTTAACTCCAAAGCTTTATATGCAATATCAAGGGCGATTGTCCCATTTGAAACTAAAATTATATTTTTTACCTCAAGATATTCCGCTAGTCTTTTTTCAAGCTTTTGTACAAGTGGACCATTGTTTGTAAGCCATCCACTTTTATATATCTCATCTACATAGCTTTTATACTTGTCTATATCTGGAAGGTATGATTTTGTTACATTTATCATTTTTTAATCCCATATTTTTCTAAATACCAATTTATAGTTTTCACGATTCCACTATCAAAGTTTTCATCTGCCATCCAACCTAATTCGCTTTCCAGTTTACTTGCATCTATAGCGTATCTTCTATCGTGACCTGCTCTATCTTCTACGAAAGTTATAAGATCCTTATAACTTTTGAGTGTTGAGTTTTGAGTGTTGAGTGTTGAGTTGTCTTTGATAGGGTAGATTTCATCTAAAATTTCACAAATCTTATTTACTATTTGAAGATTTGTTCTCTCATTTCTTCCACCAATATTATATGTTTCTCCAGTTTTTCCATTATGGAAAACTAGATCTATACCTTTACAATGATCAAGCACATACAACCAATCTCTTATATTCTTTCCATCCCCATAAATTGGAATTGGATTTCCTTTTAAGGCATTTCTTATAATCGTAGGGATTAATTTTTCATCATGTTGTTTTGGTCCATAGTTATTTGAGCAGTTTGTTATAACTGTATTTAATCCATATGTCTCTTGATAGCTTCTTACTATCATATCACTTGATGCTTTACTTGCACTATAAGGAGAGTTTGGAGCATATGGAGTTGTTTCAGTGAAAAGATCTAGTGGGTCATCACTTAGAGTTCCATATACTTCATCTGTTGAGATGTGGTGAAACCTAGGAAGTGTTGAGTTTTGAGTGTTGAGTTTTGAGTTGTCTTTTTCACTCATAATTTTTAACTCATCATTCATAACTCCATTTAGATATCGGTCACGATATTTAAATGGTTTCTCCATCCAGTACTTATAAGCAACATCAAGAAGGATAAATGTTCCATTTACATTTGTTTTGATAAACGCTTCTGGGTTTTTTATGCTGTTGTCCACATGGCTTTCAGCTGCAAAGTGAATAACACCTTGTATGTCGTATTTGTCAAATATAAACTCAACAAGCTCACGGTTGCAGATGTCGCCTTTTATAAAATGATAGCGATCATTTTGAAGTGTTGAGTTTTGAGTGTTGAGTGTTGAGTTGTTTAAAATAGTATCTATTTCGCTTAGGTTTTCTAAGCTTCCAGCATAGGTTAATTTATCTAAATTTACAATATTATAGTTTTTATATTTATCTAAAAAATATGGTACAAAGTTACTTCCTATAAACCCTGCACAGCCAGTTACTAAGATAGTTTTGAGTGTTGAGTTATGAGTGTTTAGTTGGTTCATTTGCTATTTTCCTTTGATGTTTTTACTATACTTGTGATTATTTTGATTAGTTCATTTACCTCATTAAGCAAGCTTTTTACATGATTTTCTTCTATGTTTAAATAATCTGTTTTTATAAGTAGCTCTATCCAGTATTTTGTCTCTCTTGCCTCTTTACTTGCTATGCTCATTTTAGATATAAAATCAGCCTTGCTTTGACCTGCTTGTGCTTCATTTATATTTGAACCTATTGAAGTACCACTTCTAAGTAGTTGTTTAGAGAGTATGAACTCTTTTTTATCACTGCAAAGATGTTTATATAGATTTACAACTCTCACTGCAAAATCAAAAGATTTTTCTAAAACTATAACCTTTCCACTCATAACTCAACACTCATCATTCATAACTAAGCTATACAGATACTCTCCATACCCATTTTTGGCTAGTGGTTTTGCGATTATTATCCCTTTCATTTTAACCTCCAAAAATTACTAAAATCCAACAAGTTATGTGTAAAGTTATACTAAACATAACTGCGGTTGAGCCGATATCTTTTGCATTTTTTGCTAGTGGGTGTATCTCTTTTGTAACTAAATCTACAACATTTTCGATGGCTGAGTTTATAAGCTCAACCACTAAAACCAAAATTCCCGTCACTAAAAGTATAAGTTTATGGCTTAAGCTAGTATCTATGTATAAAATCCCAGCAACTATAAACACGGCACAAAAAAGCTCAAGTTTAAACGAGCTCTCCGTTTTTATGGCGGTTACTAAGCCATCAAGTGCATAGCGGGTATTTTTAAAAAGATGATATTTTGGCTTATTTTGCATGATTTTCCAGTAGTTTGTATGCTAGAGATATTATATCATTTTTAGCTATATCGCCTATTGATCTATCCTCTTTATCGAGCTTTAGTGGATCTACCTTGCTAGATGATTTTAGGGTTTTGTTTATGGTTGTGGTGTAGGTATTTCTATGTTGTGGAGTTGGGCCAAAAAGTGTTATGCTGGGTATATTTAAAGCCCAAGCCATATGGGTGGGACCCGTGTCGTTTCCTATAACCAAATCAACTTTGCTTATAAGTGCTTTTAGGGTATTTAGGCTCATTTTAGGTAGCATGGTAGCGGTTGTGTTTTTAGCTATAAAACTAGCACTCTCTTGCTCATTTTCACTCCCCCAAAGAACTAAAAAATTCTCACCCATACCATCTATAACTTCACAAAATCTCTCTTTTGGGTAGATTTTACTTTGCCAACTAGCACCTATAACTAGAAGGATATTTTTTTTATCTTTTTGCAAAAAATCGTATATAGTTTTATCTTCATCTTTATAGTATAAAAACGGTTTTTTGCCTAGTATATCGATGGTTGATAGATTTAGGGCATTTTTAAAAAGATAAGCGTTTCTATCTATAACATTTTTCTCATAAGCTATTTCAACTTTTTTGCTATAAAATATAGAAGCTAAACCCTCACGGGTAGAGTTTTTGCTAAATCCCACCACATTTTTACCCAAAAGCCTAGCGACTATAGCCGATTTTATAAGCCCTTGAGCATCTATGATCACATCAAAGTCTCTATCTTTATAGCTTCTTACTAGCTCTAGTTGTTTAAATATGTTTTTTTTTGATTTTTTAATCGATTTTAGGTTTAGTTTTACTATCTCATCTATGTTTGGATTATATTCAAGTACTCCAGCAAAAGACTCCTCTACAAACCAAGTTATATGGAGATTTGGGTAGGTTTTTTTGATAGAGTCTAAAACCACCATAGAGTGTATAATATCGCCCATGGCACTAAGTTTAACGATAGCTAGTTTTTTCATAATTAAAATGATGCCTAAATTTAGTTTTAAAACTTATAAGTTATACTTGTAATATTTCTAAAAAGGGAGCCAACTTATGAGATTTTTTGCTGATATTCAACAAGATATACTAACCTATAAAGACTACTTAGATAAACACAATATGGTCATAGATAAAACAAATAAAATGTTTATGGATCTTATACTAAATATACTAACTTACTTAGCAACAACAGATCCCGATAAGCTAGATGAGGTTTATGAGTACAATGTTATGACTATGAGAGATGATTTTTTGCACATCATACACTCAACCACAGTCGATGAGAGGGCTGAAGCTATATTTTTGGTTTTTTTCATAAGACTTGCTAAAGAGGAGCTGCTAAAGTACAACACCATAGAAAATGATTCGCTTAAAAAACTTCACGATGCTATGACTTCAAAGGATTATAAATACCCTGAGTATGTAGATCATCAGAAGATTTTTGCACTAGATAGAATGTGTGAAAATATACAAAGAATGTTAAGGCTTAAGTGATGGGATGGACTTGTCAGTACGATGTAAAAGGTTACTGTAAGCTTCTAAAACAGCCTTGTGTTCCAGGTATAAAAGGTTGCATACTAACTGCTAGTGAGTACACATTTAGTACAGGTAGCTACGAAGAGGATAAAAAAGCAAAAGAGTCCAAAGATGCTAAACAGATCGATTGGGCTGAGTTAGCTAAAAGTAACTAATGCAGAAAAAAACCGTAGTTTTACCAACATCAAGAGCGATAAGAGAAGCTCTATCAAGCGAGAGTTTTGATATTTTTAAAACCCCAAGATACATAACAATAGGGGATTTTTTTAAAAAGTTAGCAGTAGTGCCAAATCTTAGCAGTGTAGATGAGGATAGTGCTACTTTGATGCTACTTGAAGCGAGTGATTTTAAAAACTTTAAACACCTAAAAATAGAGCGAAACTTTTTTACTTTTACTAAAAACTCAGCCTATATATTTGATCTATTTGGTGAGCTTAGCACAGAGCTTTATGATATAGAAAAACTCTTAGAGTTTGATGTCTATGCCGAGTACGAAGAGCATATAGCTATACTTAGTGAGTTGCTTAAAAAGTATGAGGAGCTTTGTGCTAAGCGAGGGGTTTTAGATAAGATATTTTTACCAAAAAACTACAAGTTTAACGAAGCGGGAGCGAAAGAGTTTGGTGAGATTGAGCTATACCTTGAGGGGTATTTGACAAACTTTGAACTTGAGCTTTTAAAAAAATGCTCATCTATAACAAAGGTTATTTTACACTTTAACTCCACAAAGTTTAACCAAAAGATGAGAGAAAAACTAAGCGAGTTTGAGCTAGAGGTTGGGTTTACTTATAAGCTAGATATGAGTGAGCTTAAAGTGTTAGAAAAAACCCCACTAAGTGGAGTCAAAAACATAACCGCCTATCCACTCTCAAGTCCGCTTTTAGAGGTCGCTTTTGCTAAATTAAAAGTTTATGAGTTTATAAAAAAAGGTTTTAATCCAAGCAAGATAGTGGTGATACTTCCAGATGAGTCCAAAGCTTCGCAATTAAGAGCTTTTAGTAAAAACTTCAACTTTGCTATGGGGCTTAGTTTTGAAAAGACTCTACTCTATCAAAAACTCCAAGCTGCTAAGCTCTACCTAGATGATGAGTCGATCAAAAACAAACAGCGAGTCAAAAGGCTTGATGTTAGCTTTGTAGATGAGCTTAGGGCTATATACTATCTACCGCTAAAACAGAGCAATTTTTTAGAGATTTTAAAGAGTTTTGAGTGCGAAGATGACAAAAAACTCTACCTACACGAACTACATAAGTTTGAGCTTTTTTGCAAGGATATACCTAGTTTAAATGTAAAATCGGCACTAGCTCTTTTTCTTATGCGACTTGCAAAGCTAAGTATTGATGAGGTTGGTGGTGGAGCTATTACTGTTATGGGGCTTCTTGAGAGTAGAATGGTAGAGTTTGATGGTGTTATTGTGCTTGATTTTGATGGTGCAAATGTCCCAAAAAAGAGCGATAAAGATATGTTTTTAAACACCCACATAAGAGAGGCGGCATCTCTTCCTACTAGCTTAGATAGGCAAAACTTGCAAAAATACTACTACGATAGATTATTTAGCAGAGCAAAAGAGGTCGCTATTTGTTATGTAAAGAGTGAAAAAGATGGCGGTTCAAGGTTTTTAGATGAGCTAAATATAGCTACTAAAAATATAGACGAGGAGTTGCTTTTTAAAACCCTTTATGAGTCTTTGAGGCTAGATGAGCCAAAAGAAGATGAGCAGGTTATTATGAAGTACGATTTTTCTAAAGTAGAGCTATCATCTTCAAGACTTAAAACTTTTTTGGAGTGCAAACGAAAATACTACTACAGACACATAAAAAATCTAAAATCGCATGAGCTAGAGACTCAAGAGATTCAGGCAAAAGATATCGGCAACAAACTCCATCTTATCTTAAAAAATCTATATCTTGAACATAGTAGCTATAAAGATGAGCAGAGCTTAAGAGCAGAGCTACTAAAACAGATAAGCCTAGCGGGGGCTAAAAACCTTATAGAGGAGTATCAGCTAGAGCTTTATAAAAAAACCTTAGAGAGTTTTTGTACCCTTGAGGCTCAAAGATTTCAAGAGGGTTGTAAGGTACTTAGTGTTGAGAATTTTTATAAAAGTGAGTTTGAGGGAGCTAAGATAGTTGGCTATATAGATAGGATAGATGAGCTAGATGGTGAGCTAGTTGTACTTGATTATAAGAGTGGAAGCTACAATCTTTACACACAAAAGTCACTCCAAAATGCTACAGATTTTCAGCTTGAGTTTTACTATATACTAGCTTCAAGTGTGGGCAAGGTAAAAGAGTGTGCTTTTTATGATCTAAAAGATATAAAGATAGTCCCAGAGGAGTTTTTAGAGAAAAAACTTGAGCTATTAAGAGGCATTATAAGAGAGTTAGTATCTACTAAAGAGTTTGATTTTACAAAGTGTGAAGAGCTTAAATATTGCCGTTTTTGTGAGTATGCAAAGATATGCGGGAGAGAGTGATGTTAGAGTCAAACTTAGCCTATGAGGCTAGTGCGGGGAGTGGAAAAACATTTATGCTTATTGTTCGCTACCTTAGCCTTTTGTTTTTAGATAAAAATCCATCAAAGATAGTCGCCCTTACTTTTACAAACAAAGCTGCTTTTGAGATGAGCGATAGGATCATCACAACCCTAAAAGAGCTTGAGAGTAAAGATGAGCTAAAAGAGATAGCTAAAGTTACAGGTTTTACTGAAGCAGAGCTACTAAAAAAACGAGATTTTATACTAGAGAGGTTTTTAGGCTCATCTACTAACATAACAACAATAGATAGTTTTTTTACAAAAATCCTTAGAAAATTCTCTCTTTATGCCTCTTTGATGCCCGATTTTTCACTACAAAACTCACTAGATAAAACAAAGCTACTTTTGGTATTTTTACAAGAGCTAAAAAGAGCCAAAAAGTTTGACACTCTTATAAGTGTATCGCTTGAGTCGCAAAAAAGGCTAGAAGATACATTTGCTCTTTTAGAGGAGCTTTACATAAAATCTCACGAGCTAGAGGAGATAAGATTTAGCAAAAGCGATATAAAAAAGTATGAAGATGAGGCACTAGCTTCACTTGCTAAGCTAAGAGATATAGTTTTTGAGTGCAGCGAGGCTTCAGGCAAGGCTAAGAGCGGAGTTGATGGCGATACTATAGCCGAGCTACTAAAAAAGAGTTGGCTAAGTAGAGATACACTTGAGTATGTGATATTTAAAAAGTGCTATAAACCTGAGATGGATGAGTATCTTAAGGTGATAAAAAGAGCCTTAAAAAACTACACAAAAGCAAAAGAATCAAACTTTTTTGCTTCACTTTTAGAGCTTTTAGATATATATAAAGAGTCGAAAAAAAAGCTATATATGGAAGATAGCAAACTAAGTTTTGCCGATATGACACACCTTGTCCATATGTTACTAACTAAGCTTGATGATAGGGATTTTTTGTATTTTAGGTTGGATTCACATATCGAACATATACTCTTAGATGAGTTTCAAGATACAAGCATAGTGCAGTATGAGGTGCTAAAACCACTTATAGAGGAGATAGTTTCAGGAATCGGAGCAAAAGAGGATAGAAGTTTTTTCTTTGTCGGTGATACTAAACAGGCTATTTATAGGTTTAGAGGCGGTGTTAGTGAGCTTTTTGATGTAGTACTTTATGAGCAGGGTTCAACTCTAAAAAAACTAACCACAAACTACCGCTCATGTGAGAGGGTCGTAGAGTTTGTAAATAGCACCTTTAAAACTAAGATAGCAAATTATACCCCGCAAACCCCAAGCAAAAAAGGTGGGTATGTTGAGCTAAAAATGGCAGATGAACCGCTAGATGAGGTGGTTTTGATGGTTAAAAAACTCAAAGCAAAAGGGTATAGAGATATCGCGGTTTTATGTGTAAATAATGATGATGGAGATGCTATAAAGTTTGCCTTAGAGGAGAGTGGGTTTGAGGTTTTAAATGAGACAACATCAAAACTAATAAACCAAAAACCTATCAAAGCGATAGTTGAGTATCTTAAGTTTTTATACTTTAATGAAGATATATATAAAGAGAATTTCTTAGCACTTTTAGCTCTAAAGAGTGCCGATATAAAGCTAGTCGACTTTTCTAAAATAACACTTTTTGAAATAGTAAAAGATGTTATAAAAGAGTATAAACTAGCAGATTTTAACACTATAAAGTTTTTAGCAAAACTCACCACTATAGGCGATATTGAGGAGCTTTTGTATGAGCTAGATAGCATAGATGAGAGTGTGGCATCTACTCTTAGTGATGGGATTAAAGTGCTAACTATCCACAAATCAAAAGGGCTTGAGTATGATGCTACTATAGTTATGGATAGGCTTAAAAAACCACCACCAAACCGCGATATGGTGATATACGATTATGATGGCATATATCTAAAAAACCTATATCTTAGACAAAAAAATAGAGATGAGCTAGATGGTGAGTATGCAGATGTTTTAGCTAAAGAAGCAGCTCTTAGTAGAGTCGATAGGCTAAATGCTCAGTATGTCGCTTTTACAAGGGCAAGAGAGGCACTTTGTGTGGTTTATAAACAAAAAGATAGCTACTTTGACACACTTGAGCTTGATGAGCAAATTTGTGGCGAACTTTTAGAGAAAAAAGATGAAGCTAAAGAGAGCAAAATTTATGAAAAACTAGAGTTTAATGAGCAGTTTTATGGACAACAAAAACTAAAAGTTAAAGAGCAGGGCGATGATGAGCTTGATTTTAAAACTCTTAGTTTTGGCTTGGCCTTGCACTATGTTTTAGAATCACTCAGTAGTTTTAGTCTAGATGAGCTAGATAGTGCTATAAGTATGATGAAAAATCGCTTTGCCCATACACTAGAAGAGGGTGATATAAACGACATTAAAAAAAGGGTCACTATGCTTTTGCAAAATAGTGAGTTTTTAACACTTGTAGATGGAGAGTGTTTTAGGGAAAAACTTATAAAAAAAGCAGATGAGCTAAGGTATATCGACTTGCTTGTTAAAAAAGATAATGGCTATATTGTTATAGATTATAAAAGTTCAGAACTATTTTCCCATAAACACAAAGAGCAGGTTTGTGAGTATGTATATGTGCTAAAAAGTTACGGCTTAGAGGTGATTGGTGGTTATATTTGCTACTTACTAAAAGATAAAATTACCATAAAATCTATCGGTTAAACTAACCTTAAATTAAGCTCTTTGTAAGTATTTTAGGTTATACTTCCATCACTAAATTTAAAGATAGGGTTCAAGTATGAAATTTACTAAGATCGCAACACCTGAACAAATCGATCAAAAATGGGTTTTGATAGATGCGGATGGTAAGACTTTTGGTCGTGTAGTTACTGAAGTAGCAACTATACTTCGTGGTAAAAACAAACCTTGCTATACTCCAAATATCGATTGTGGAGACTATGTAGTTGTTATAAATGCTGCTAGTGCAAAGTTTAAAGGCAATAATAAAATGGATAACAAAGAGTACCACTCTTATTCAGGTTATTTTGGTAGTACAAAGAGTGTAAAACTAGCTGAATTGTTAGAGAAAAATCCAGAGAAACTATTTAAACTAGCGACTCGTGGTATGCTTCCAAAAACTAAGCTAGGTGCTAAAATGCTTAAAAAATTAAAAGTTTATGCAGGTGCAGAGCATCCTCACACTGCACAAATAGCAAAGTAAGGATAGTTTATGGCAAAAGTATATGCAACAGGTCGTAGAAAAAGTTCGATAGCTAAAGTTTGGCTAAGTAGCGGTAAGGGAGAGATGAAGATAAATGGTCTATCTCTTGATGCTTGGCTAGGTGGATTAGAGGCTAAAAAACTTCGTGTAAAACAACCTCTAGTTTTAACTAAACAAGATACTTCAGTAGATATAGTAGCTACTGTTTTAGGTGGTGGTTTTGGTGGTCAAGCTGATGCACTAAGACACGGTATATCTAGAGCATTAGTAAGATTTAACCCATCTCTAAGAGCTATACTAAAACCAGAAGGTATGATGACTCGCGACTCTAGAAGTGTTGAGAGAAAGAAACCAGGTAAAAGAAAAGCTCGTCGCTCAAGACAGTTCTCAAAAAGATAATCTTTTATCTTTGTTATCGGCTTTTTCAAGCCGATATTTTTCCTATCTCGATATAATCTCACTTATGAAATTTCTAATCTTTTTATTTTTTAGCATAAATATTTTTGCTTCAACGCTACATCTAGTTACATCATCAAATCCATCAAGACTAAACCCCATCTTAGCGACTGATTCTGCTTCATCTGAGATAAGTAGTTTTTTGTTCAATGGACTCATAAAGTACGACAAAACCTCTACAAAAATTGTGGGTGATTTGGCAGAGAGTTTTTATTTTGAAGATGATAAAACACTCATCTTTAAACTTCGTAGTGGAGTAAAATGGCACGATGGTGTTAGTTTTAGTGCCGATGATGTTATATTTACCTATGAAGTTTTACTCTCACCTACTATAAGCACACCATATAGTTCAAGTTTTAAACACATAAAGCGTATTGAAAAACTAGATGAGCTAACACTAAAAGTTATCTATAAAGAGCCTTATTTTAGGGCTTTAGAGATGTGGGGGCTTGGGATACTTCCAAAACATATACTATCAAATGAGCCAAATCTTATGAACTCAAGTTTTAACACAAACCCAATAGGTACAGGACCCTATAGACTAACACAACTTGAGCACTCTAAAAATATTTTACTTAGTGCATATGATGATTATTTTGAGGGTAGGGCAAAGATAGATACTATCTCTTTTAGTGTAGTAGGTGATGCTATGAGTAGGTTTTTGATGTTAAAATCAGGCACTATCGATATAGACTCACTTGAGCCTATGCAACTAGAGAGGCAGTTAGATAAAAACTTTTTAGATAAGTTTGACATACATGAGAGTATCGCCTACACCTATAGCTACTTAGGGTTTAATCTTAGAGAGAAAAAATTTGCCGATCCTAGAGTAAGAGAGGCACTCTCACTAGCTATAGATAGAGATGAGCTTATAGATATACTCTTTTTTGATCATGCCAAGGTTTGCAATGGTCCTTTTTTACCAGCTACAAAAGCCTACAATGAAGATGTAAAAGCCCCAAAGCAAGATATACAAAAAGCAAAAAAACTACTTCAAGATGCGGGGTACAATGAAAAAAACCCGCTAAGTTTTGAGATAGCAACCTCCAACTCATCTACCATAAGGGTTTATGCCGCACAGATACTTCAGCATCAGCTAAAAAAAGCGGGAGTCGATGTTAAGCTAAAGATTATGGAGTGGCAAGCTTTTTTAAATATGGTAGTTTTTCCACGAAAGTTTGAGACTATACTCTTAGGGTGGGGACTCTCAAAACAACCAGACCCATATATGATGTGGCATAGTGAGGCAGATGTTGCGGGTGGTTTTAACATCATAGGTTATCATAATGATAAGCTAGATAAGATGATCGAGGAGTCTCAAAGCATAGTAGATCAAGAGAAGATTATGCCACTCTTTAGAGATATGTTTAAGCTTATAGCAGATGATAATCCATACCTTTTTTTATATATCCCAACTTCAATAACCGCTGTTAGTAAAAAGATAAAAAATATAGAGCCATCACCTAGTGGGATTTGGCACAACTACATAAAATGGGAGATACCTTGATAATACTATTTGACCTTGATGGGACACTTATAGACTCAACCGAAGCGATACTAGAGTCGTTTCATAACTCACTTAGAGTTCATAACCAAAAAAAAGTATCAGATGAGCTTATAAAAGAGCAAATAGGCTATCCGCTAGATATAATGTTTGCAAATGTGGGTGTTAAAGATGAGCTAGTGTGGGATCTTGTGGATACCTATAGAGAGCATTATAGAGTTATATCAACAGCTAAAACGACACTTTTACCATATGCAAAAGAGGCGATAGTTTTGGCTAAAAGTTTTGCCGATATCGGTATAGTTACAACTAAAACAGCACTCTACTCAAAAGAGCTTATGGAGCATTTTAGTGTTATGGAGTTTTTTGATGTTTTGATAGGGCGAGAAGATGTAATAAACCCAAAACCACACCCAGAACCGATACTAAAAGCACTCAATAGTTTTGAAGTAAAAGATAAAGATATTTGGATGATAGGTGATACAAAATTAGACCTACTTAGTGCAAAAGAAGCAAAGGTAAATAGCATAGGAGTTTTAAGTGGATACGGCTCACTAGATTCACTACAAAAACATACTAAAAATATATTTGATACGACCCTTGAAGCGGTAGAGTTTTTAGAACAAAAAGCTACCCAAAAATAACATTTACTATTTTATTTTCCAAAAACTTATAGATATCAAGCTACATTTAAGAGCAAGTTAAATAAAATAATGAGCCAATGTATGAATTGTAAAAAAGTAATATTATATATATTGCAATAAAATAAAAAATCAAGGAGTATTGATGCTTGAAATTAGATGGCACAGTCGTGCGGGACAAGGTGCTGTTACAGGTGCTAAAGGGTTAGCAGATGTTATTTCAACAACTGGTAAACATGTACAGGCATTTGCATTTTATGGCTCAGCTAAAAGAGGGGCGGCTATGACAGCTTACAACCGTGTTGATGATAAAGTTATCATGAATCATGAAAAATATATGCAGCCAGATTATGTATTTGTTATAGACCCAGCTTTAACTATGACAGCTGATGTAACCATAAATCATAAGCCTACAACTAAGTATATTATCACTTCTCATCTAAGTGTAGATGAGCTAAAAAAAGCTCAACCAAAACTAGCAGATAAAGAGGTTTATGTTGTTGATTGTATAAAAATATCAACAGAAACTATCGGTAAAGCTATCCCAAATACTCCTATGCTAGGGGCATTTATGAAGATATCTGGTATGTATGATATAGAGTTTTTTAAAGAGAGTATGAAAAGAGTTCTTGGCAAATTGCCTCAAAAAATAATCGATGCAAATATGTTGGCTATCCAACGAGCATACGATGAAGTAAAGTAAGGAGGTTAAGATGTCAAAGAAAGGTTGGGATGAATTTGAAATCGGAGCAATGCTTAGATCTTTTGATGGTGTTGCTAATGATATAGCTACAACTAAGCAAGAAGATAGAAACTACTCACAAAACAACTCATTTATGGCTAGTGTTGCAGACTGGAGACTTATAAAACCAGTTTTTAACAAAGACTACTGTATAGATTGTCAGTTTTGTTGGGTTTATTGTCCTGATGTATCTATCATATCAAGAGATCAAAAGATGATAGGTATAGATATGGATCACTGTAAGGGGTGTGGTATTTGTGTTGAGGTTTGTCCTACAAATCCAAAATCACTACTTATGTATGCAGAACAAACAGATGAAGAGTCGGCTATTGCAGCTTGGCCTAAAAAAGATGATAAGGAAGCATAATTATGGCATTTGATAAAATGGAATTAAGAGAAGTAGAGGTTTGGGATGGTAACTTTGCTGCTGCTCAAGCACTTCGTCAAGCTCAAGTAGATGTTGTTGCAGCTTATCCTATTACACCATCAACTCCTATCGTTGAGGGTTATGGTAAGTTCCACTCAGATAACTATGTTGAGGGTGAGTTTGTTATGGTTGAGTCTGAACATGCTGCTATGAGTGCATGTATCGGTGCAGCGGCAGCTGGCGGAAGGGTAGCAACTGCTACTTCATCACAAGGTTTTGCACTTATGGTTGAGACACTATATCAAGCTTCTGGTATGAGACTACCTATAGTTTTAAATGTTGTAAACCGTGCATTAGCGGCTCCGTTAAATGTAAATGGTGACCATTCAGATATGTACTTAGGGCGAGATAGCGGATGGATTATGCTTGATGCTTTTAGTCCACAAGGTGCATATGATTTGAACCTTATGGCATTTAAAATCGCAGAAGATCACGACATAAGACTACCTGTTATGGTAAATCAAGATGGATTTTTAACATCTCATACGGCTCAAGGTGTTAGCCCACTAAGTGATGATGAAGCATATGGTTTTATAGGTGATTTTAAACCGATGAACGATATGTTAGATTTTGAGCACCCAGTAACTCACGGTGTTCAAACTGAAGAGGATTGGCACTTTGAGCATAAAGCTAGACAACATAGCGACCTTATGAATAAAGTATCTCCTAAGATAGAAGAGGTTTTTGCAGAGTTTGAAAAACTAACAGGTCGTAAATATAAGCAAGTTGAGACTTACGATATGGACGATGCAGAGGTTTGTGTTGTGTGTATGGGAAGCTCAGTTGAGACTGCTAGAGAAGTTGCGGGTGAGATGAGAGAAAAAGGTATAAAAGCTGGAGTTGTAGGGATTAGAGTTTTTAGACCATTTCCATTTATGCAACTAAGAGAGGCACTATCAGGTGTAAAAGCTATAGCTACACTAGATAGATCGAGTCCAAATGGTACAGCAGGAGCATTGTTTAACGAAATCGCAGGAGCATTATTTAACACAGATACTAAAGCTATCTTAGCAGGTTATGTGTATGGTCTTGGTGGTAGAGATTTAACAAAAGCTCATCTAGATGGTATATTTACAGAGCTAAAACAGAGTGCAGATGCTGGTAAGCTACTAACACCACAACAACAATTTATCGGTGTTCGTGGACCAAAACTAACATTTTTATAAGGGATAAAGTATGAGTGAAATGAAAAAAATCAAAAACTTAAAAGAGTTTTCAACCTCAGCTGATCGTTTTGAGGGTGCAAACCTTCTTTGTCCAGGGTGTGCACACTCTATCATTGTTAGAGAGGTTTTAAATGCCACAAACGATGATCTAGTACTATCGGCTTCAACAGGGTGTTTAGAGGTTTGTACAGCGGTATATCCTTACACTTCATGGGATGCTTCTTGGATACATATAGGGTTTGAGAACAGTTCAACTGCGGTTGCGGGTGCTGAGTCTATGTATAAAGCACTAAAGAAAAAAGGTCGCCTAAAACAACCAGAGAGAAACCCTAAGTTTGTATCTTTTGCGGGTGATGGTGCATCTTATGATATCGGTTTTCAGTGGATATCTGGATGTATGGAGAGGGGTCATAACATAATGCATATCGTTTTAGATAACGAAGTTTATGCAAATACAGGTGGTCAGAGATCATCTTCAACACCTATTGGCTCATCTACAACAACTTCTCCAGCAGGTAGCATAAGCTATGGTGAGAAGAAAAACAAAAAAGATCTTATGGCGATTATGGCAGCTCATCACATACCTTATGCTGCTCAAGTATCTCCAAACAAGTGGAAAGATATGGTCAAAAAGATACAACACGGTATGGCAGTTGATGGACCTGTATTTATAAATGCAGTTTCACCTTGTACAACTGAGTGGAAGTTTGATCCAAAAGATACTATGCTTTTAGCAGATTTAGCTACAGACTCATTAGTGTTTCCACTATATGAGATTATCGATGGTACAAAGTACAACATCACTTATAGACCAAAAAATATTGTTCCAGTTGAGGAGTATTTGGCGGCTCAGGGTAGATTTAAACATCTATTTAAGGATGAGTATAAGTATCTTATCAAAGAGTGGCAAGAGAGAGTTGATGCTAACTGGGAGTATCTACAACGCCGTGAAGAGGCTAGTGTATAACCTGAACTTAGTTCAGGTTAATACCTTTTTATCTACAAACCTTATCTTTTAAATCATCAACTTTTATAGCACTTTCTAAAAACTTTATAGCAACTACTTTTTCGGTATCGTTTATGTACCACTCTGTTATATGCTCATTTTCTAGAGTTTGTAGTTTGTCCATATCTACTTCATCTAATGATAGAAAAAGGTGTGAAAACTTCTCTGGATTTGCTAGTTTTAGAGTCCATAAAAGCCATAAAAGTGCGATAAAAGCGACCCCTAGCCCTAGAGCTTCTCTATCTACTTCACCTAGTAAAAACCCAGCAGCACTACCACCTATAAAGGTTGCAAAATAAGCAGCAGAGTTTGACATACCAAGAGCTAAACCTTTTTGGTGTACTTTTGCAAACTTACTTATCATCGACTGTACAAGTGGCTCCATCATATTAAATGCCATAAAAAACAGTACAACACCAGTAACAAAAACAGCACTAGAATCACTAAGGGCCATTATGACAAATGACAATATAAAAAAGATTATAGAGATTAAAAATATCATTTTTGGTTTGTTTTTCTTCTCACCAAAAATCACAGCAGGACCCATAGAGGCAAAACCAAATATCATAGCAGGTAGATAGGCTTTAAACAGCTCAGACTTCTCCCATCCAAAAGCATCACTTGTTAGTATGATAGGGATAAGGACAAATGCTATAGTCATAAGACCTTTTTGCATAGCATTTATCACTATCATATTTACAAGATTTGGATCTTTTAAAACATCACTTGAAGTCGCCTTTTTTTGGTAGGTGTGTTTTATAACAGGTGGAGTTGGAACCTTTGTAAAGAGTACTATCATAGCTACTATAGATGCTGCTGCGGTTATGGCAAATAGTGTATCTACACCAAATTTTGCACCCAAAACAGGACCAACACCCATAGCAACAGCAAAACTAAGTGCTATAGAAGCACCCATCAAAGCCATAGCTTTACCACGACTCTCTTCAGGAACCAAGTCGGCTATCATAGCAGTTATAACAGAGCCTATAGCACCAGCACCTTGTAAAAATCTACCTACCATAAGCATATATACATTATCTGTAGTAGCACATATAATAGAGCCTATCAAAAATATAATAAGCCCAACTAAAAGTGTAGGTTTACGACCTATTTTATCGCTCATAGCACCAAATGGGACTTGAAAAAGTGCTTGAGTTAGTGCATATCCACCAACAATAACACCAACTAAAAACGGAGTTGAGCCCTCTAGTTCGAGTGCATATATGGAGATGAGGGGTAAAACTATAAAAAGACCAAAAAACCTTAAAAACAAAATCGCAGAGAGTGGGGCTATTTTTTTGAACATAATCAACCTTAAGTGTTATATAATTTTGAAATTATAGTAAAACCAATGTTTTTTTGGTTTAAATAGATTTACTTAAGAGTTAAAATAAAGGTTATATAAATGAAACTAGTACTAGCAACATCAAACAAAGGTAAGCTTCAAGAGATAAAAGAGCTTTGCAGTGAGCATGAAGTTATGGTTTATAGTGAGCTAATAGATGAGTTTGAGATAGTTGAAGATGGGAGTAGTTTTAAACAAAATGCACTTATAAAAGCAAGAGCAGTTTTTAAGGCACTAAAAGATGAGAGTGTAGTAGTTATAGCCGATGATAGTGGCATAAGTGTAGATGAGCTTGGTGGTGAGCCAAATATATATAGTGCTAGATATGCAGGTGTAGATGCAAACGATAAAGATAACCTTCTAAAGGTAGTAGATGAGCTTAAAAAAAGAGAAAAAACAGGCTCACCTGCTCACTATACAGCAGCTATAGCGATAGTAAATAAAGATGGTGAGTTTTGTGTTCATGGGTGGATGTATGGCGATGTTATAACTACTCCACGGGGAGATAAAGGTTTTGGGTATGACCCGATATTTATCCCAAAAGGTTATGAAAAAACACTAGGTGAGCTTGAGAGTAGTGTAAAAAAAGAGTTTTCACACCGCTCAAAGGCACTAAAGTTAGCAAAGATTATATTAAGAGAAATAGCTAAGGAGTAAAACTCCAAAGATGATACGATAGACTCCAAAAGCGACAAAAGTAAATCTATCCAAAAACTTCATAAATAGCTTTATAGATAGATAAGCAACAACAAAAGAGGTCACAAACCCAGCACCCAAAACCAGTAGATTGTTAAAATCAAAATCGCTAAAGTGTTTGTAAAAATCATAAACGCTAACAGCTAACATAACAGGCAGGGCGAGTAAAAAACTAAACTCAGCACTAGCTTTGCGACTAAGCCCAACAAGTAAAGCACCGATGATAGTTGAACCAGCTCTGCTAGTCCCAGGGATAAGGGCAAATATCTGCATAAAACCTATAAATAGTGACTGCTTTAGAGTGACATTTTCAACCACACTTTCCATCTGATGTTCATCTTTTATAAAAAACTTCTCAACGATCAAAAACACAACCCCGCCAACGATAAACATCCAAGCTACGATAATGACATCAAAAAGCTCTTTTATCTGCTTTGAGAACAAAAAACCAACTATCGCAAGTGGTAAAAAAGCTACAAAAACTTTGCTCCAAAGATCTATTTTTTTGAGAGTAAATTTATCTTTATAACTAAAGATTACCGCCATTATGGCACTTAGTTGAATGATAACTTCAAAGGCTTTGTTTGTAGCATTTTGATCAACCCCTAAAAGCTCACTTGCCACTATAAGATGCCCAGTTGAAGAGATGGGTAAAAACTCTGTAAGCCCCTCTATGATACCTAGAAGTATTGAGTCAAATATAGTCATTTTTATAGCCTTAAAATTAAAATGTAATTTTAGCATAAGTAGCAATTTTACAAAACCAAAAGCTTATTTTGCTATAATATGCGGTTTAAATATTTATGAAACATAGGAATTTTAATGCTACTTTTTACCCCAGGACCAACCCCAGTTCCACAAAATGTTAGAGATGCGATGAGTCATGAGACCATCCACCATAGAACCCCAGAATTTGAAGCTATTTTTGAAAAAACAAGAACTCATCTTTTTAAACTTTTTGGTATGGATGAGGTAGTTATGTTAGCTTCAAGTGGAACAGGAGCGATGGAGGCGAGTGTTATAAACCTTTGCCACAACACACTTTTAAACATCAACTCAGGGAAATTTGGTGAGAGATTTGGCAAGATAGCTAAAGCAAATGCCCTAAATAGTGTTGAGATAAAAAATGAGTGGGATACACCAGCAAGTGTAAAAGAGGTACTTGAAGCACTAGAGGCAAATCCTAATATAGATGCTATAGCTATCCAGATAAGCGAATCGGCAGGTGGGCTAAGACATAGTGTAGAAGATATCGCAGCAGCGGTTAAAAAACACAACCCAGATATCATGGTTATAGCAGATGGTATAACAGCTATAGGGGTAGAGAGGATAGATGTTTCAAACATAGACGCCCTTATAGCAGGTAGTCAAAAAGCACTTATGTTGCCACCTGGACTAGCTATCGTAGGATTAAGCGCTAAGGCGATTGAGAAGATAGGTAGTGGAAGAGGGTACTATTTTAACTTAGCGAGTGAGATAAAATCTCAAAGAAAAAACACAACAGCCTACACAGCAGCAACAACACTTATCATTGGGCTTTGTGAGATACTTCAAAACATAGAAGATAGTGGCGGATTTGATAAACTTTATGAGCAAACAGCTCTTAGAGCAAAAGCACTAGAGGGTGCTATGAGGGCTTTAGGGCTTAGTATCTACCCTAAAAACCCAGCAAGATCAATGACAACAGTAGTTGATAAAGAGTCAAATGCTATAAGAAAAATCTTAAAAAATGACTATGAAGTAAATGTAGCGGGTGGGCAAGACCACTTAAGTGGTGAGATATTTAGGATAAACCAGATGGGGCTTATAAAAGATTATGAGTTAAGTTGGGTTGCAAATGCAGTTGAGCTAGCACTTCATAAGATAGATAGACGAGCTTATGATGGGACTGCTAGTAGAGTGTTTAATGAGATATATTTTGGGATTAAAAACTAGATATGTTAGAACATGAAGTGCCAAATGGCTCAAAACTATACTTTGCTAAGAGTGCAAAACTAAAAAGAGATATAGAGAATATCGCTAGTGATATACTAAGTAAAAACGGTTTTAGTGAGATATTAACACCTATATTTTCTTACCATCAACATAGCAGTATCGCCGATACAAAAGAGCTTATAAAAGTTAGTGATGAGTCAAATAGCCATGTAACTCTAAGGGCAGACTCAACTCTTGATGTTGTTAGGATTATACAAAAAAGATTGGGGCGAAATAGTGAACAAAAAAAGTGGTTTTATATACAACCAGTCTATAGCTACCCAACAACAGAGCAGTATCAAATAGGCTCAGAGCATATCGGAGAATCAGAACTTAGCGGTATGTTAGAGATTATGATCGATATATTTGCTAAACTTGAACTTGAACCGCTTATGCAGATATCAAATATCAAGATTCCACAAATCATAAACTCTATGTATAGCTCCCTTACACTAGATGATTTTGTACATGTAAATATAGAGAAGTTTTTAAAACAAGATGAGCCGTGGCTAAAAAAACTAGTATATATGCAAAGTATCGAGCAGCTTGATGAGGCTTTAGAGATAGTTCCAGAGGCGATAAAAAAAGAGCTTTTAAAGATGAGAGAGTTAGCGCTTAGCATAGGGTATAAAAACTTAGTCTTAGCACCACTTTACTATACCGATATGCTATACTATGATGAACTATATTTTAGAGTAATAGATAAAAATGAAACATTAGCGAGTGGTGGAAGATACTCAAACGATGGAGTTGATTCGGTCGGTTTTGCTATATATACCGACACACTTATAGAGTTAAAAAACATACAAGGTTAGAAATGAAAGCAGATTTAGTTGTAGGGATTCAGTGGGGAGATGAGGGCAAAGGTAAGATTGTCGATAGACTAGCACAAGATTATGATGTAGTTTGTAGAAGTCAGGGTGGACACAATGCGGGTCACACTATATGGGTTGATGGGGTTAGATATGCTCTTCATCTAGTACCATCGGGCATACTAAACCCAAAAGCTACAAATATTATAGGAAATGGTGTTGTTTTATCTCCAGCTTCTATCATAGAGGAGCTTAAGCAGTTTAAAGATCTAGATGGGCGATTGTACATATCAGATAAAGCTCATCTAAACTTACCATACCATGCACTTATAGATCAAGCTAGAGAGAAGCTAAAAGGCGATAAAGCCATCGGTACAACAGGTAAAGGGATAGGGCCGTCTTATTCGGATAAGATAAACCGTATAGGTCACCGTGCATCTGAGCTTTTAAACCCCGCTAGATTATGTGAAAATATCTTAGAGTATTTTAGACAAAATAGTGCAATATTTGAGGTTTTAGATATAAAAACTCCAGATGAAAAAGAGCTTTTAGCTGAGCTTGAGGGCTACAAAGCTATCTTAGCACCATTCATAACCGATACAACTCAGTTTTTATGGAAAGCTTTAGATGAGGATAAAAAAAGAGTCTTACTAGAGGGGGCTCAAGGAACCATGTTAGATATCGACCATGGAACATATCCATTTGTTACTTCAAGTACGACTATATCAGCAGGTGCTTGTAGTGGACTAGGGTTAAACCCTAAAGATATAGGCAAAGTTATAGGGATAGTCAAAGCCTATTGTACAAGAGTTGGAAATGGACCATTTCCGAGTGAGGATTTTGGAGATGATGGCAAGGTTATAAGAGAAAATGGGCATGAGTTTGGGACAACAACAGGCAGACCTAGAAGATGTGGATGGTTTGATGCTGTTGCTTGTAGATATGCAAGTAGGCTAAATGGGTGTGATGAGTTAGCCCTTATGAAACTAGATGTGTTAGATGGTTTTAGTGAGGTAAAAGTTTGTGTAGCTTATGAGATAGATGGAGTTAGATATGATTATTTTCCACACGATGTCAATGGAGCTAAACCTATATATAAAAGCTTTAAAGGGTGGGATAAAACAAAAGGTATAAGAGAGTTTGATAAGCTACCGCTTGAGGCTCAAGAGTATATAAAAGCACTAGAAGAGATCACAAAAACAAAGATAGGGATCATCTCAACATCTCCAGAGAGAGAAGATACCATCATAAGATGAGGCTATGAAGACAAAGTTTACTCCCCTACTTAGTATCAAGAAAAATGAGCTAAAAAAGAGTGAACTAGCCCTTAGTAGAGCAAATATTGACCTACAAAAAGCTACAAAAAAGCTAGAAGATTCATATAAAGAGCTAGAGGAGTTGCCATCTGTGCTTAAGGGAAGTGTGAGCGATTTGCTAAAGAGCCGTATGCTTTTAGAGGTGGCACAAGATGTTATATCTAAAAACAAAGAGTCGATAAATTTTGCTAAAAATCAGGTGTTACTAGCCAAAGATAAACTCCAAAAAGATACACAAGAGTTTGAAAAGTTTAGTTATCTTGAAGCACAAGAGATCAAAAAAGCACTAGATGAGCAGAAAAAACTTGAGGCCAAAAACCTAGATGAGGTTGCACTTTTAAAATACAAGGGTAAAAAACTTTGAGAGCTATTTTTTTACTATTTTTATTTACATCTTTATATGCAAACGATGATAAGCTTTTTGAGTGTACAGAGATTTTTCAAGCTAGAAAAGATGAGCTACTCATAGAGTTAGAGCGTATAGATGAGCAAAAACAATCACTTGAAGCTCTAAAGAGTGCTACTCAAGATCTGCTTGATCGTAGAGAAACAAGGGTAGCAAAAGAGGAAGCTGAGGTTAGTGCTAAGCTAGAAGAGCTAAAAAAAGTAGAGCAAAATATACAAAAATTAACTGCTAAAAACGAAGAGATATTAACTCAGATAAAAGAGCAAAAAAGTTCAAAAATGGCTCAAGCTTTTGCAAAGATGAAACCAGCAGCAGCGGCAAATATACTTAGTGAGATGGAGTTAGATGATGCAGTTGAGTTACTCTCTACCCTAAAGCCCGATATTGTTAGTAAGATAGTAGCAAAGATGGAGCCTAAAAAAGCCTCCACCATTAGCACTTCTCTTGCCAAGTAGTTTTTTTTCATAATATAGCCAACCTCTTCTGCTCACCCTTAATCAATCTATAATCATTTTTAGAGTAAAATTCTCAAATTTTTACGAAAGGTTTTTAAGATGAAAATGTCGCTCAAAACTGTGCCTCATATAGCTCAAAAAATAGCTATAGAGTTAAACAAAAGTAGTGCTGTTACAATGACTGAGGGACTAGAACCTATTGTAAGAGAAGCCACTAAAGTACTCGAAGATAGTGTCAAAAAAGAGATGGCACTTGATCAAAAAGTGAGTGAGATTTGTGATGAAAATGAGGAGGAGATCGAGTTTGTAAATGCCGATAGTCGCCAACTTTTCTACATGATAAAGAAAAAACTAGCACCTGAGTTTGATGTTATACTTGACTATGAAGATAGATACTCAGATATCTCTCATAAGGTCTTACAAGCTATATATGAAGAGGATCTTATCAACTACGATATAGCTGAAAACCGTATAAAAAATATCATATATGAAGCGATAACAGGCTTTATAGTTGATGCAAAAGATATAGAAGATAGTATTATGCAAAAGATAAGATCTTATAAAAAGCGATATATTCCTGGAACAGATGAGTTTGAGATACTCTATGAGAAGCTCTATAAAGAGGAACTAACTAGAAAAGGTATGGGATCATGAAAAAAGTTTGGTTATATTTTTCAAATGGAGTTTTTTTAGAAGCAGATAGTTTTGGTGCTGATGGCACTATGGTAGGTGATGTTGTTTTTAACACATCTATGGGTGCAACTCAAGAGGTTATTAGCGATCCATCGAGTGGCGGGGTCTTTATAAACTTCACCATGAGTGAGATCGGAAACTATGGGACAAATGAGCAAGACGATGAGAGTGAAGATATAAAAACAAAAGGTATTTTGGTTAGAAATTATCAAGATAGATACTCAAACTTTAGAGCGACTTCATCTTTAGGTGCTTATCTTAAAAAACACTCTGTTATGGGGATTTGTAACATAGATACAAGATATATAACAACCATGATAAGAGATAATGGGATTTTAAAGATGGTAGCATCTACTGAGTTTAGTGATAAAGAAAAATTAGCCAAGCTGCTTCAAGATAGTAAAGATGAGCAAGAGTTTTTAGTGACAAATCAAAGCTATAAACACACAAACTCTATCTTTAACTTTAAAACACTAAGATACGACGAACCGCCTCTAAGTCAAGCAAAAGTTTTAGTTTTAGATTTAGGGGTCAAAAAATCAACCCTAAGCGAACTTGTAAATGCTAAGATGAGTGTAGAAGTTATCCCTTATAACACCGATGCCAAAATCATCATAGATAGATACAACTCAAAAGATATAGATGGTGTGGTTATATCAAGTGGTGCTATTGAGCCAAATAAGCTAAGCGGTGTAGTAGATACTATAAAAAAACTTCAAGATGCAAAGGTTCCACTTTTAGGGATAGGTTTAGCACATCATCTAGTAGCTCTTGCAAACAACCTTGAGCTTAAAAAACTAAGTTTTGGACACCACGGCTCAAATCACCCTGTTAGAGATATCGCTTCAGGTAAAGTTGAGCAATATGCCCAAAACCATATATACACAATCTCATCAGACCCATCAGATATAGCGACCATTACACATACAAATATATTTGATGGAACCATAGAGGGGTTAAGATATAACAATATAAAAGCGATAACTACAGAGTTTTACCCTGCATCTTCATCACAATACCTTCAAACAAGCCCTATTTATACTGAGTTTCTATCTCTTTTAAAGAGATAGGCTCAAACCTTCATTTATAAAAATTACCTTAAAATATTTTTTAACACATTTTATTAAAAATTTGTCAAAAAAATGTCATTATTTAAGCAGTTTTAAATATTTTAACTGTTAGTATGTTGTTTACAATGATAATTGAATCTTGATAGGAGTCTAAATATGGTAAAAGACCAATTGGATTATGACTATACAGTCGCTAAGATGTTTATGAGCACTGCTGTAGTTCTTGGAATAGTTGGTATGTTAATTGGCGTGATATTAGCTTTTCAGCTAGCTTTTCCACAACTTAACCTTCTTTTAGGTGAGGGATTAGCTGAGTTTACAAGCTTTGGTCGTCTTCGCCCTTTACATACCGATGCGGTTATATATGGTTTTACACTTAGTGGTGTATTTGCTACATGGTATTATGTTGGTCAAAGAGTGCTTAAAGTCTCTATGGCTGAGTCTAAATTTTTGATGACTTTAGGTAAGTTACATTTCTACCTATATTTAGTAGTTGTTGCAGCGGTTGTAGTTTCACTATTTGCTGGTGTTACAACTTCAAAAGAGTATGCAGAGTTTGAGTGGCCTATAGATATAGCTGTTGTTGTGCTGTGGGTTATGTGGGGTATGAGTATATTTGGTCTTATAGGTATTCGCCGTGAGAAGACTCTATATATATCTATATGGTACTATATAGCGACATTTTTAGGTGTTGCGATGCTATATCTGTTTAACAATATGGAGATCCCAACAATGTTAGCTACTTCACCAGCAGGTGAGAGCGGTATAGGTGCATGGTATCACTCTGTATCTATGTATGCAGGGACAAACGATGCACTTGTTCAGTGGTGGTTTGGTCACAATGCTGTTGCATTTGTTTTTACAGTACCTATCATAGCTATGATTTACTACTTTTTACCAAAAGAATCAGGTCAAGCTATATACTCATATAAGCTCTCACTACTTTCGTTTTGGGGCTTGATGTTTGTTTACCTATGGGCAGGTGGTCACCACTTACTATACTCAACTGTACCAGACTGGATGCAGACTATGGGTTCTATTTTCTCAGTAGTATTAATCCTTCCATCATGGGGTTCAGCTATAAATATGCTTTTAACTATGAAGGGTGAGTGGCAACAAGTATCTTCTTCTCCACTTATTAAGTTTATGGTTTTAGGTTCAACTTTTTATATGTTCTCAACACTAGAGGGTCCGATCCAAGCTATAAAATCAGTAAATGCTATAGCGCACTTTACAGACTGGATAGTTGGTCATGTTCATGATGGTGTTTTAGGATGGGTTGGATTTATGATTATAGCAGCGCTATTTCATATGGCACCAAGAGTTTTCAAAAGAGAACTTTACTCAAAATCACTTATGGCAGCTCAGTTTTGGATACAAACTGTAGGTGTAACTCTATATTTTACTTCAATGTGGATAGCAGGTATCACACAAGGTATGATGTGGAGAGCTCACGATGAGTTTGGTAACTTAGCTTACTCATTTATCGATACTGTTACGGTTTTACATCCATACTACACTATCCGTGCAGTTGGCGGATTGTTATATTTGGTTGGTTTTTTCATGTTTGCTTATAACATATATAAAACTATGAGTTCAAGAGTAGTTGATGAAAAAGAACTACAAAATGCATCGCCTATGGGCGCTTAAGAGAGGGAGGTTAATATGTTTCATTGGTTAGAGAAAAATCCATTCTTTTTTGCAGTAGGTGTTTTTGTTGTAATCGCCTTTGCAGGGCTTGTAGAGATACTTCCAAACTTCGCTCAAGCTTCTAGACCTGTAGTGGGGACTGCTCCTTACTCAACACTAGAGCTTACTGGAAGACATGTTTATATTAAAAATAGTTGTAATGCTTGTCACTCACAACTAATCCGTCCATTTAAATCTGAAACAGATAGATATGGACACTATAGCTTAAGTGGTGAGTATGCTTATGATAGACCGTTTCTGTGGGGTTCAAAAAGAACTGGACCAGATCTTATGAGAGTTGGTAACTACAGAACTACAGATTGGCATGAAAATCATATGAAAGATCCGCAGAGTGTTGTGCCAGGGTCGATTATGCCAGCTTATAGATGGATGTTTACAAATAGTGCAGATGTAGATACAGCTTATGCTGAGCAACTAACTATAGCTAAACATTTTGCTGTACCTTATAACAAAGATATACCTATGAAAGATGGTACTACTAAAGTTGTAAAGATGGCAGATAGTGTAGCTGAGGCTAGAGCTCTTGCTTTGGAAGAGGCTAAGGCTATAGTTGCAGATATGAAAGACCAAGATGTTAAAGATGCGGTTGCTAGAGGTGAAATACCTGAGATAGTTGCCCTTATAGCATACCTAAACGGTCTTAAGTAAGTAGGTCGTTATGGATATTGCACAAGTTCAAGCATATGGTTTTTTTATCCTTGTCGTTTTTTTAGCGATAGGGCTATATGCTTATATCTATCATCTCTACACAAAAAGAAAAGACTCCGATGGAGTCGATTATGAAGAGTATGGCAATATGGCATTGAATGACGATATAAACGATAAACCGATTTTTCCAAAATCGGATGAAAAGTAGGAGAAAGAAGTATGAATAGGCTTTATTTAGGCAGTATAATCACAGTAGTAGTAATGTTAGCCGCAACTTATCTAGCTGTTTTTCAAACAAAGGGCGGACTAAATGGTGATATAGTAAATATACTAGCAGTTTTAGGAGCTATAGTAATATTTAGTGCTACAACATTTGTTGTAACTAAATATGTCCGCCAAATGCAATCAGACAGAGCTACAGGTGAGCTAGCTGATGAGAACTGGGATGGTATAGGTGAGTTTAAAAACAGTGTTCCAACAGGTTGGGCTATTGTTTATATTATATTGATGATTTGGGGTATGTGGTACTTTGTAGCAGGTTACCCAGTAAATAGTTATTCACAAATCGGTGAGTACAATGAAGATAGTGCGGCTCACAATGCTAAGTTTGAAGAGCAACACAAAAATATAACAGGCGATAGACTTGTTGAGATGGGTGAGTCTGTATTTTTAGCTGAGTGTAAAGTTTGTCATGGTATCAGTGCTGATGGTATTGATGGTAAAGCAGCTAACTTAAATGTTAGACTTGAAAAAGATACAGTAAAGCATGTTGTTGAGCATGGTTCAAATAATAATCTTTTAGGTATGGAGATGCCGATGCCTGATAGAAACGGACTTTTCAATATGAACACAAATGAGCTAATCAGTGATGCTGAAATAGATCAAGTTAGTGCTTATGTTGCAAATGGTATGAGAGGTGATGGGGCTGAAGTTTTTGCTGGAGCTTGTGCATCTTGCCATGGTCCTGATGGAAAAGGTATAGATTTTGTAGCACCAGATATAGCTGAGTTTTCACCTGCTTTAGTTACAAATGTACTAAACCATGGTAAAAAAGGTCATATCGGTGTTATGCCAGCTTTTGATAGACTAAACGATAAGCAAAAAGAGGCAGTTGCTGCTTTTATTGCTGATATCAGTTCAAAGTAGGAGATTTGTTATGAATGAAAATAGAAATGTATTTGGTTTGCACGGTATAACAGGTATGTTGATAGCAACATCTTTACTACTGGGAATTCTTTTCTTTTTAACTGTACTAGGTCTTGATGCACAAAAAAACAATGCTGATAACTACTACATCATAAAAGATGCTTCTTCTATCAAGATGTTTGGTTCAAACCAAGCTGATCACATAGTAGATGCTAAGTAGGAGGGTAACTATGGAGAGAATAATAGCTATATTTTTGGTCATAATGGCTATCTATACACTATATGCGGTTTTAACCCCTAATCATCTATTTATTGGTTAATTTAGTGGGTTTCTTAAGAGGGCTTTTTGCCCTTTTTTTTATATTTCAAACCTCTTTATATGCAAACTTTTTATATAAAGATGAGGTGACATCAAATCCCGCTTTTGCAAATGAAGTAGAGAAAATAGGCTCAGAGCTATACGATAAAACAGGTATAAAATTTTTGCTTGTTATGTTAGATAAACTACCAGATGGCTCTATAATTAACTTAGAAAAGAGCATACTAAAAGGCTCATCTACACCAACAATAATTCTTGCTTTTTCAAAACAAGATATGAAGGTTGATATCGCAGTTAGTGATGCTTTTCTTTATGATTATTTTGATAAAAAACAGGTTTTAAGCCCCGCTGCTTCGCAGGTTCAAGCCTTTTTATTAGCCATGCTATATGCCGATTCTTTTAGCTCATTTAAAGAGCTTTTGAGTAGTCATGGTGGAACTATACTTCCAGTTCTCTCACAAAAAACAAAGCCACACGAAGAAGCTTCAAAGTATGCAGCGGCTATGTTTAATGGCTATGCCGATATAGCTATGCAGGTAGCATCAGCTAAAAAAGTTGAGCTAGATAGTTCGGTGGGCAACTCATCACAGATTAGTGTACTTGTTTTAAAAGTTATATTTTATGGTGTGCTACTTTATGCACTTATACTCTTTATCAAAAACAGATATAAAAAAAGGATAGATAAATGAAAAATGCTAAAATCTGGCCATATAGTATAGCGGTTGCTATTTTTTTGATATTTATGGCTTCGGTTGCTACAGTTATGATATCACTTAAGGCACCCGTGCAAGAGAGTGACTTGTATATGATAGACTACCACGATGCAGATAAAAGAGTAAACGAGATACTAAGTGATGCTATAGAGTTTAATGCTAAATATAATTTTTACTATACTACAGATAGTTTTTTTAAAAAAGGTACCCAGCTAAAGTATAAGCTAGTAGATAAAAACAATCAGGTAGTCGATGGTGCTAAAATCTCAGTTTTACTAACTAGACCACACACTAAAGCAAATGATAAAACTATAGAGGATTTTAGTTTTAATGGCTCTGAGTATCTATCAAAACCACTAGATTTAGAAGATGATGGTAGATGGGATATCATAGCAAAAGTTGAAGTCGGTTCTCTTAGTAGGTATTTAAGTATCAAAACCTCTACACTAGAAGATATGGTAAAAGAGTTTTAGCAAAAAGCAAACCAAAAATTAACAAAATACCATAAACATCACTATAAACTGATTAGATTAAGTCAAATTTAAAAGAGTGGACTGTAGAATATATCTCGTTATAATAATAGATATAAAAAGATACAATACTAATGCGAAGGTGTTAATATTGTAAAATCTATCTTTTTATAATAAACTAGGAGAGAAAATGAGAAAAATAGTAAAGATGTCACTTGCAGCTTCAATGCTGATGGGTGTTAGTTCGGTAAGTGTTCAGGCTGCTGATATACTTACAAATGTAAAAGCTGATGGTCAAATCAGAGCAAGATATGAAAGAGCAAATGTAAACCATAACGGTACTAAAACAGCAAATGCTTATACTAACCGTTTAGCAGTTGGTGTTGGTGCTGATATCGCTGGTCAAGACTGGATAAGTGCTTATGTGCAAATGACAAATGTAAGCTCTATAAACAGAAAATATGGTGCTGAAGATAATAAGTATGATATGGTAAATGATGCTAGACAAACTCGTCTAACTCAATCATACATAGATCTAAAATACAACAAAACTCTACTAAGAGTTGGTCGTCAAGCTATCAACCTAGATAACCTAAGATTTATCGGTACAGTTGATTGGAGACAAATGCCACAAACTTTTGATGCTATCGCACTTGTTGATAACACAATAGAGGGTTTAAACCTTACAGCAGCATATATAACTCAAGTAAACACGATAAATGATGGTGAAGTTGCAGCTCGACCTGATAAATATGATGGTAGAGTTTTAGCTCTAAATGCTTCTTATCAAGTTATCCCAGAGCTTAATGTTACTATTTATGATTATATGATAGGTGCAGGTACTACTTCAACTGATACAGGTCTTAAGATTAATCCAAAAGATGGTATTGGTCACGATACTTACGGTATAGCACTACATGGTTCAACTAAGCTTAGTGAAGATACCTCTATAAGATACCGTGGTGAGTATGCTAGACAAAAAGATCCATCTCTAAAACTACATAGCTCAGCTAGTAAAGCAAGAGATGTTAAAGCTAACTACTACAACATAGAGTTAGGTGTTGATGTTATGGGCTTTTTGGCATGTGGACAATATGAAGTTTTAGGTAAAGGTAAAAACGGTGGTGCAGGTTTTTCAACTCCACTAGCAACACTACATGCACATAATGGTTGGGCAGATGTATTTGCAATGCCTGTTATGTTTAATGAGGGCTTAGAGGATCTTAACTTCTCACTAGGTTACAAATCTAAAGAGTTTGGTCTTTTTAAAGTAACCTATCATGACTACACTACTGATAAAGGTGGTTATGATATAGGTCATGAGGTAGATGCAGTTTATACTAGAGCTATCCCAGGTGTTGATAACCTTAGTGGAATGCTTAAATATGCTAACTTCAAAAAAGATGGCGAAGCTATTAGAAAAGGTGTAGTAGTAGGTCCTTTAGCTAGTAACAGTGTTCAAAAAGTTTGGGCAATGTTAGACTATAAATTTGCTACAAAATAATCCCCATTTCTTAACTCCCAGAGCTTAGGCTTTGTGGGTTAAACCCCTCTTTTAACTACTTATAAGTCAAAATCACTATAATCTCACTACACTAAAAACAAGGAAATCCATGCTTATAGATAGCTACGATAGAGTTGTTGATTATATTCGTATATCAGTAACAGAGAGATGTAACTTCAGATGCCAGTACTGTATGCCAGAAAAACCTTTCTCATGGGTTCCAAAAGAGAATCTTTTAACTTTTGAGGAGCTTTTTTTATTTGTGAAAGTTGCCATAGATGAGGGGATAAAAAAGATCCGTATCACAGGTGGTGAGCCACTCCTTAGAGAGGATCTTGATGTTTTTATAAAGATGATATACGATTATAAAAACGACATAGATCTAGCTATGACTACAAATGCTTACCTTTTAAAAGGAGCTGCTAAAAAGCTAAAAGATGCAGGTTTAAAGAGGATAAATGTAAGCATAGATACACTAAAACCTGAAGTTGCTCAAGCTATAGCTCAAAAAGATGTACTTAAAAATGTTTTAGAGGGTGTTGATGAGGCTATAAAAGTTGGGCTAAAAGTTAAGGCAAACATGGTGCCTATGAAGAGCCTAAATGCCCCTGAGATTATCGATGTTTTAGAGTATTGTAAAGAGCGAAAAATCGTAGTTCGTTTTATAGAGTACATGGAAAATCGCTATGCTTCAAAGGAGATAGCAAGGGTTCCAACCGCTGAGCTTTTAGAGATTTTGGCTAGTAAGTATGAGTTTAGCTTAGAGGGTTATGATGGCTCTTCACCATCTAGATACTACCGCTTAAGTGATGGTTATAGATTTGGTGTGATTGAGCCTTATGGAGATGATTTTTGTAAACAGTGCAACCGCATAAGACTAACCGCTGAGGGTCATCTGATACCGTGTTTGTATTTTGATGAGGCTATGAGTATCCAAAAAGCTATAAGGGCAGGTGATGTTGCAAGTGCTGCTGAAGTGCTAAGAGAGGTTGTTAAAAATAAACCAGAGAAAAACCGCTGGGGTGGCGATGATGGTGAGGTGTCGAGTCGTGCTTTTTATGAGACTGGTGGTTGATGATATACCTTGTTGAGCATTTTTACTCTATCCAAGGTGAGGGGAAGTTTGTAGGGACTCCATCGCTTTTTTTCCGTTTTGGTGGGTGTAACTTAAAGTGTGAGGGTTTTGGGTGTAGCGACACAACACCAGATGGCAAAACCATAATAGGGTGTGATACCATATATGCCGCATCGAGTGAGTTTAAGCAAAGTTGGGTAGCTATAAAAACAGCAGATGAGCTAATAAGCATACTAGAACTTTATGATTTACCACCAAAAGTAGATGTTGTTTTAAGTGGTGGCGAACCGCTTATCTATGCAGATGAGCCGATATTTGTAGAGTTTTTAGAAAAACTTGATCAAAAATCTCACAGGGTAACTTTTGAGACAAATGGGACTATAGAGGTTGATTTTGAACTTTTTCCCATATATAAAAAGATGGTTTTTGCACTATCGGTGAAGCTCTCTAACTCACTTGAGCCTTATGCTAAGAGGGTAAAGCCTAAAGTCTTAAGTGAGATTTGTCAAAATAGCCGTGATGCTTTTTTTAAGTTTAGTATAGATAGTGACTCGATAAACTGTGAGCTTGAAAATGAGATAGAGCTAATAAGCTCCATCTGTCCAAACTTGCAGATATACTGTATGCCAGTTGGTGGAAATAGAGCTGAAGTTGAGAAAAATAGTATGCCACTAATAGAGTTTTGTAAAAGCAAAGGTTATAGCTTTAGCGATAGATTGCACATAAGGCTTTGGGATAAAGATAGAGGTGTTTGATGATAATACGAAAACTATTTAAGTTTGAAAATGCTCATATTGTAAGGGGTTGTAGCACTACAAGATGTAGCACTTCTATCCATGGTCACTCATACAAAATAGAGGTGCTTTTTAGTTCAAACTTTTTAGATAATGGTCATATGGTTTATGATTTTGGACTTATGAAGGGTAGTATAAAAGCGATTATAGATAGTTTTGATCATGCTATAACCCTTTGGAGTGGCGATGATAGTGGGTATATAAAAGATATGAAAAAGCACTCTAGTAGGTGGATAGAGCTTGGTGTTTCGCCATCTGCTGAACAGTTTAGTAGAGTTTTTTTTGTACTTATCGATAGGCTTTTTGCTCAAACTACAACCATAAATGGTGAAAAAGAGGTAAAACTCCATAGCATCATAGTTCATGAGACCGATACAGGCTATGCTCAAGCTTTTAGAGATGATGCTTATAGTAGTGTTATGGGTGAGATAGAGCTAGATAAGATCATCATAAGTGAAGATATACTTAGCGAGTATGGTGAGGTTTGGCAAAAACTAAAAAGTGGCGAGGAGTTTATAAACCCTAGGAGAGTTTAGTTTTTATATCACCCTTGTTTGAAGAGTTAAAGCTAAATCTTATAGGTAAAACTTTAACTCTATCGCCTTGTTTTAGTTCATCTACACTCTCATCTATAACTATAAAACTGTTTGATAGTGCCATAGGGCTTACCATCCCTGGTGAGGATTTTGCTTGTGGTGTAAAGCTTTTTCCATCAAAATACCCTGCTACTAAAGTTGTTCTAGCTGAGTTCATAACATAAGAGGTTGATATATTAGAGTCTAAAAAACCATGATAACACTCATTATCCCCACTTAGTGCTAGTATGATAGATTTTGCAAAAAGCTCAAAGTTTAACATAGCAGCTAGTGGGTTACCAGGGAGATTTAACACAAGAGTTTTGCCGATTTTACCAAACATAGTTGGCTTACCAGGGCGGATTTGGACTTTATCAAAAAATACCTCATAATCAAACTTGCTAAATGCCTCTTTTGTAAAATCGGCCTCCCCAACACTAGCCCCACCACTTGTGATAACAAGATCGCTCTCTAGCGATGAGACTATATGCTCATCTATATCTTCTAAGCTATCTTTAGCGGTACCTATAAAGCTAACCTCACACCCAAGCTCTAAGGCTCTTGCATAAAAAGATGGTGAGTTTGTGTTATATAGCTGATGGGATTCAACTTTTTCATGGTGCATTTTTAGCTCATTTCCTGAAGCAAATATCGCAATTTTTGGTTTTTTAAAAACCTTTATATGGCTAATACCTTGAGATGCTAAAAGTGTTATATGGTGGGCAAAAAGTCTAGTTTTTGACTCTAAAAGAGTTGTGCCACTTGCTATATCTTCGGCACATCTTCTTATATGGTTGCCTAGTTTTTTTGGCTCTTTTTGAATTTTTATATATTCATCTACAACTATAACATCCTCTATAGGTACGATGGTATCGGCACCATTTGGCACTTTTGCACCTGTCATGATCTTAAAACACTCACCACTATTTAAGGTGCCATCAAAGTTATCACCTGCAAAGATAGTGCTAGTTATTTTTAGTTTTTTATCTTTGTCACTAAACTTTATGGCAAAGCCATCCATAGCGGAGTTGTCGTATGGTGGGAGGTTGTGAGTTGCTATGATAGCCTTAGCTAGTACACGATTACAAGCCGACTCGATGGGGATAAGCTCTTTTGTGGTTGGTTTTGTGTTTTGATATATAAAATCTAGTGCTTGGTCGATTGTTGCTAACATAATTACTCTTTTTTATAGTAAGATTTCACCTATGAATGAAATGTATAGTATGAGTATTGTAGCACATTACTACTCGGTTGTGATGATTTTTTTGGTGATTTTGGCTCATCTTTTACTCTTAAGGGGTGTAGGTGAGTTTAAAAAATACAAGCGGATACAGACTCTTTATAACCCTTTGGCTTTTACTGCTATAGGTGCAACTATGTTTACAGGTGTAGTTATGATGGCTGCTAAACATCTTAGTTTTACACTAGAAAATATCGCTATGATAGTCGCCTCGGCTATATATATCTACCTTGAGGCAAAGAGACTAAAGGTGTTAAAAAGAACAAGAGAGTTTAGTAGTGAGTTTAAAAGTATGTCACAAAAGGTTTTTATAGCTCAGTTTGTGTTGGTTTTGGCTGTTAGTATCTGGATGAAGATGGTATGATATTTAGTTTTTGCGATAGTGCAGGTGAGCAAAATTTAACTATAAAAGATGAGCTTTTTAGGTACATCATAAAAGCTAGAAGACACAAAATAGGCGATATTATCGCTTTTAGAAACAAAGATGAGCTAAATAGACTCCATAGCTATGAGCTTTTGGCGATTAACCCAAAAACCGCCGATTTTAAGTTAGTCGAATCAAAAACATACGAAGTAAAACCTAAAAAATACCTACATATAGGGTGGTGTAAGGTAGATGTTGGTTCGATAGAAAAAGCACTTCCATCACTTTGTGAGATGGGTGTTTCTAAGATAACATTTGTAAGTTGCGATAGGTCTCAAAGAAATTTTAGGCTAGATTTTAAAAGATTTAATCGTATAGTTGAGGCATCTATGCAACAAAGTGGACGAAGCGATATGTTAGAGTTTGCAGAGTCTAAGAGTGTTTTAGAGTTTTTAAAAGAGTACCCTAATGCTTTAGTTTTTGATTTTGCTTCAGAGGTTTTTAATGGTGAGGCTAGAGATGTACTTATAGGTTGTGAGGGCGGATTTAGCGAAGATGAGCGAGAGCTTTTTAAAAATATATGCTCATTTGATAGCAATATGATACTAAAGAGTGAGAGTGCAGTTTTAGCGGTCGCTAGTAAGGTTTTACTATAAAGATTGATTTTTTATATAAAGAGTAGTATAATTTGAGCTAGTTGGGACAAATAGACTAAGAAGTTGCCGCTTCTTAGTCTATAAGCTTTTAATATAATCTTGATGTCAAAAACATCAAAACTATAACAATTACAATGAGTTTGGGCATTGTTATACTCCTTATTAAAGGCTAACCCTGTCCCACCTTCTCCTTCACAATACCAATTCATTGAAATCGCCAACTAGTTGTAAAATTATAACAAATTTATGAAATATTAATCTCTTTTAAGATATCATTTCGCTTCAAAATATCCCCGCCAATAGGGATACAAAAAATATATCGATATTCGCACAACAACGAGTATTAAAAGGTTTAACTATGAAAAAAGATCTACATCCAGTTTTAGTAGAGTGTAAAGTAAGTTGTTCTTGTGGTAACAGTTTTGTAACCAAAAGTGAAAAAGCAGAGATGAAAATAGACATCTGCAACGAGTGTCACCCATTTTTTACAGGTTCACAAAGAATGGTAGATACAGCAGGTAGAATAGATAAGTTTAACAGACGCTACGCTAAAAACTAAAACTTACTCCATGCTAGAGCTTGTTCCAACACCGATTGGAAATATAGGCGATATATCTCTTAGGGCGATAGAGGCTCTAAGTGAAGCCGATATCTTGCTTTGTGAAGATACAAGAGTCACAAAAAAACTTATAAATCTACTAAAAGATAGATACAACACCCCCTTTAAAGAAAATCAACAATTTTTCTCACTCCACTCACATAACGAAGATGAGTTTTTAAACTCCATAGATAAAGAGATATTTGATAAAAATGTAGTCTATGTAAGCGATGCTGGTATGCCAAGTGTTAGCGATCCTGCTCAAAAACTTATAGCTTTTGCACAACAAAATAGTATAGCTTATGATGTACTTCCCGGAGCAAATGCAGCTCTTTGTGCTTATGTGGCTAGTGGATTTGTAGGCAAAGAGATGCTTTTTTTTGGGTTTTTACCACATAAAGGAGCAGATAGGGAGAGTGAGCTTAAAAAAGCTTTAAATAGCGGCTATGTAGCTGTAGTTTATGAGTCGGTTCACCGCATAGAAAAACTTCTAGATGAGATAGATAAAAAAGCCCCAACAAGAGAGATATTTGTAGCAAAAGAGATAAGCAAAAGGTATCAAGAGTACCATAAGGGTTTTGCAAAAGATATAAAAAAATCACTTAAAAACATAAAAGGTGAGTTTGTAGTAGTCCTTAGTGCAGGTAGCTCAAAGCTAAACTCAGCGATAGATGTTGAGGATATAATGGCACTAGATATATCTACAAAACAAAAGGCAAAACTTATCGCAAAAATAACAGGAGAGAATCCAAAATCGATATATAGTTCGTTGATTTAAGAAGATTTTGATAAAATAACCTATGATAATTTATGCAAAACAACCAGTATATTATGTGCTTAAAAACCACCCAAAAAAGATAAAAAAACTCTATCTAGCCAAAGAGCTTGATAAAAAAGAGTACAACCATCTCTTAAGCTTTGGTGTAGAGGTGAAGCGAATACCGCCTAATGCGGCTGGTGTTATGTGTAAAAATGGCAACCATCAAGGTTTTTTAGCTGAGGTGGAGGAGTTTAAAACTCAAGATTATAGAGAGTTTTTAAACTATGACTTTGTTTTGCTCTTAAGCTCACTCAGCGATGTGGGCAACATAGGCTCTATAGTTAGAAGTGCTTATGCTTTGGGTGTTGATGCTATCGTTGTGAGTGGGGTTAAAACTCTACCTTTTGAGGCGATAGCTAGAACTAGCACAGGGGCTATTTTTGATATGCCATTTGCACTAGAGAGAAATATACACGATGTTTTAAATGACTTTAAGACTAGCGGATTTAGACTCTATGGTGCTAGTATGGATGGAGTTGATGTTAAAAAAGCTAGTTTTGCTAAAAAAAAGTTACTAGTTTTAGGTAGTGAGGGTGAGGGGCTAACTCAAAAAGTCTCATCAAAACTAGATGAGCTACTTAGCATAAAGATGAGGCACGATTTTGACTCACTAAATGTTGGGGTAGCAGCTGCGATATTAATAGATAGGATGGTAGATGAATAGCTTAGAGATACTAAAAGGTATAGGCGAACAAAGGCTTCATGAGAAGAGTCACATAGCTATAAAGTATATAAAAGATTTGCTAGATGAGAACTACTCATCTATGAGCAAAACACAATGCTATGGCTTTTTATCGATACTCCAAAGGGAGTTTAAGTTAGACCTCGAAGATATAAAAGCAAGGGCAAAAGTCTACTACGATTCGCTAGAACCAACTTCGCTAAAAGAGTTAAATGAGCTAAGAACCATAAATGTTGCATCAAAAAAGACAAACCCTAAAGTTATCTATTTTATCCTTTTGGTTATAGTTTTGTTTGCTGGAGCAAAGTTTTATATAGATAAGCAACCGCAAGAGAGTGCAGCAAGTGTAGCTCTTCAAGATGAGTCTACTTTAGTAGAGAAGCAAGAGACACCCAAAGAGGATGAGTTAGTTCAAGATATAGCACAAGATAGAGTTTTAGAAGAAGATAACCTAAGTGAGACTCAAGATGATAGTTTGCTAGAGCTAGATGAGCCTAAAGAGCAAGAGGCTATAGAGCAGAAGAGTGTTGAGGAGGAAAAAACATCTCCAAATGAGCTAGTAGTAGTACCAAAAAGTAAAGTTTGGGTAGGTTATATAGATATACAGACTCATAAAAAATACCAAGCAACTACAGATGAGCCTATAAGTATAGATGGGAAAAAAGATTGGCTTTTACTTTTAGGTCATGCAAATCTAAGCATAAAGCTAGACGATGAGGCTATGGAGTTTAAACACAAAGGCGATATGAGACTTTTATATAAAGATGGTGTTATAAAAGAGATAACTCATAGTGAGTTTGTGGAGTTAAATGGTGGTAAAGAGTGGTAGGAAGATTAGTTTTTTTTATATTTTTAGCTTTAGTTACACTACAAGCCGATGTTGTTGAAGATAAGATAAAAAACCTTTTAAATGAGCAAACTTACTCTAAAAACAGAGCATTTATAAATGCTATAGTTACCCCTAAAAACAGTTTTATCCAAGCTGATGGGAGTGCTAATAGTATAAAAATCATACAAGTTTTAAAAGAAAATGGGCTATTTAAACTATTTTTTAGCTCACCTAAAGAGATAGATTTATCTTTTGAAACAAGCTCAAACCCAAACTTTTTTATAAAAGTGATGAGCGATGCACTCGCCAATATGGGCTATTATAAGTATATAACAAAAGAGAGTTCGTTTGATGGAGAGCATTTTTTATGGAGCATATCTTTAGTTAGTGAGTACATAAGCGACCCTGTTGTTTTAAACGATGAGCTTTTAAAAAGCAACTCAACTATAGCTGATGTTATAAGACTTAGCGATACTTCATGGAGATATGTTATAGATATGCAAAGTGCTATGCTTGATGTGCTTGATTTGGCTGCTTTAAATGAGTATAGGCTAAGGGCATCTGTGCAACCACAATGGTTTAGAGTTAAAGGGCTTAGTAGAGTTAGTATAAATAGTAGCACACAAAATAGCTGGTACCCATATGTAGCATACTACGATGATAGCTTAAACCTTATAAGGGTAGAAAAAGAGTCTAATAAGAGCAACTCTTTAGTTTTAGAGATAGAGCCAAATGTAGCTTATATTAAGATATCTGATGCTTATAGTCTAAAAAATATAAAAGATGGGCTACTTCTTAGAATGGTTAGATAATTTTTTGATAAAATACGACAATTTTTTAATCGGGGTAAATCGATGTTTGATGAGATAGAGTTTGATAGGATAAAAAGGCTTCCAAAGTATGTATTTGCTGAGGTAAATGAGCTTAAGATGGAGCAAAGAAGAAAAGGTGCTGATGTTATAGATTTTTCTATGGGAAATCCCGATGGCGATACACCAGAACACATAAGAGCAAAGTTAGTTGAGTCGGCACAAAAGACAAAAACTCACGGCTACTCTGTCTCAAAAGGTATCCCAAATCTTCTAGTAGCCATAGCAAACTGGTATAAAAGAAGATACAACTGTGATCTTGATCCAGAGAGTGAGTGTGTAGCGACTATGGGTTCTAAAGAGGGTTATGCTCACTTAGCTTATGCCATCACAAACCCTGGTGATGTGGCGATAGTTCCCGATCCAACTTACCCTATCCACGAGTACTCATTTATACTAGCGGGTGGAAATGTCGTTAAGTTTGGCATAGAGTTTGATGAGGATTATAAGATAGATGAGGATCAGTTTTTTAAAGATCTCGATCGTGCCTTAAAAGAGAACTCACCGCAACCAAAATATGTGCTAGTAAACTTCCCACATAACCCAACAACAGCGACTGTAACTCAGGAGTTTTATGTAAGACTTGTTGCGATGGCAAAAGAGAGAAGATTTTATATCATAAGTGATATAGCATATGGTGATATAACATTTGATGGCTACAAAACCCCCTCTATCATGAGTGTAGAGGGTGCTAAAGATGTAGCAGTCGAGAGTTTTACACTATCTAAAAGTTACAATATGGCAGGGTGGAGAGTTGGTTTTTTTGTCGGCAATAAAAAACTAATAGGTGCTTTACAAAAGATAAAATCGTGGCTTGATTATGGTATGTTTACCCCAATACAAGTTGCGGCCACAGTGGCGCTAAATGGTGATCAGAGTTGTGTTGAGGAGATAACTGCTAAGTATAACCACCGTCAAGAGGTGCTTTTAGATGCTTTTTCTAAGGCTGGATGGGAGATAAGAAAAAATCAAGCAAGTATGTTTGTTTGGGCAAAAATCCCTAAATGTGCAGCTCATCTAAAATCGCTAGAGTTCTCAAAAAGACTTTTAGTTGAAGCGGGAGTAGCGGTTGCACCTGGTATAGGATTTGGACCAAATGGGGATAATTATGTAAGGATAGCTTTGATAGAAAACGATAATCGTATCCGTCAAGCAGCTAGAAGTATAAAAGAGTTTTTAAAAAAAATAGAGAGTGAGTCAAAGTAATGTTAAAAGTTGGTATCATTGGGGTTGGAACGGTTGGAAGTAGTGTTGTATCGATACTAAAGGACAATGCCGATGTTATATCAGCTAGAGCAGGTGTAGATATAGTAGTAAAGAGTGGTGTCGTAAGAGATATAAACAAAAAAAGAGACCTAGATATAAAACTGAGTCAAAACCCAGACGATGTGTTAGATGATAGCGAAATAGATATAGTTGTTGAGCTTATGGGCGGGGTAGATGAGGCTTTTGAGGTTGTAAAAAAAGCACTCAAAAACAACAAAGCAGTTGTAACAGCTAACAAAGCACTTCTAGCTTATCATAGACATGAGCTAGATAAGATAGCAAAAGATATCCATTTTGAGTATGAGGCTAGTGTAGCGGGTGGGATACCTATCATAAATGCCCTTCGTGATGGACTCTCAGCAAACCATATACTATCGATATTGGGGATCTTAAATGGCACTTGTAACTATATGCTTAGCAAGATGAGCTATGAGGGGGCGAGTTATACAGAGGTGTTAAAAGAGGCTCAAGAGTTAGGTTATGCAGAGGCTGATCCCACTTTTGATGTGGGTGGTTTTGATGCGGCCCATAAACTCCTTATACTCTCAAGTATAGCTTATGGGATAGATGCAAAGCCCGATGATATCCTTATAGAGGGGATCGAAAATATCACTCAAGAGGATATAGGTTTTGCTAAAGAGTTTGGATTTGTTATAAAACATCTTGGTATCGCTAAAAAAGATGGCGATGAGGTTGAGCTTAGAGTCCATGCCGCGCTTATCAAAAAAGATGAGATGATAGCGAAGATAGATGGTGTTATGAATGGCATTAGTGTTGTTGGCGATAAAGTTGGCGAGACACTCTACTATGGTGCTGGAGCGGGTGGCGATGCTACTGCTAGTGCGGTTATAGCAAACCTTATAGATATAGCAAGAAGCTCTAAAGGCTCAAAACCTATGTTAGGATTTAACCGCCCCATGGAGAGCAACTTAGTTTTAAGAGCAAAAGATGCCATAAATTCTAAATACTACCTTCGCATAAATGTATCGGATAAGATAGGTGTACTAGCAAAGATAACAAAAGAGTTTGAGCTAAATAGTATATCTATAGAGGCGATAGTTCAAAGACAATCGGCAGATAAAAGTGCAAACTTGCTCATCTCAACTCACGAGGCTTACGAGAGAGATATACAAGCACTTATAGCTTCACTACAAAAACTTGAGTTTGTAAACACTAAACCTGTAATGCTTAGAATCATCTAGTTTTATGAGCAGAGCTAAGGGCAATAAGGCTGAGCAACAAGCTGTTTTGTTTTTGCAAGATAGTGGCTTTAGTATCATAGAGCAAAACTTCTACTCAAGGTTTGGCGAGATAGATATCATCGCTTATAAAGATGAGGTGTTACACTTTGTAGAGGTAAAAAGTGGTGATGACTTTGAAGTTGCGGTGCAAAATATCACTAAAACTAAACTAAGCAGACTTATAAAAACGATAGATGTTTATCTAAAAAAACACAACATAAAAGATAGCTCATATACACTAGATGCTATCATAATCACACCAGACTCCATAGACTTGCTAGAGAGTATTACACTATGAGGATTTTAGAGCCAAAGATATAGAGTATCTCAAATCCTCATCAAGGTTTTGTGTAAGCATCCACTCAAGGTAGCCTTTATCGGTTTTTGCAACTTGAGCTATAGTTTTATCTTTGTGTTTACCAAATGAGAATTTTTCAGTGATGATAGGCTCATTTGTAAGCTTAAGCATCTTTTCTATCGGGTTTTCATCGGGAAATTTTGCTTGAATATCTTTTTTTAGATGAGTTAGCAAAAGCTTCAAGATAAGCACATCACCTATAGCATCGTGGGCTTTTACCTCAACCCCTAGCTTTTTAGCCTCATCTTGTTCCTGCTTGTAGAGTTCTAGCTTATAGCGAAAATACTGTAACCTATGGGCTTTTTCATCAGGATATATGTGTCTAGATACCCTTAGGGTGTCGATTAGTCTCATTTGTGAGTTAAAACCATCTTTTTTTAACATATCAAGATCAAATTTTGCATTGTGTATGATAAGGTAGTTCTCATCGCTATTTAGCTCAAAAAGCCTTTTAAAACTTTTAGAATCCTCTATCTTAGCCTTACCTTTTAACATCTGAGGTGTTATGCCATGAGTCTCCATCGCAGGTATGCTAATCTCTACAGTTGAGCTAAATAGTTCATTGTAAACCTCTGTTTTAGCCCCACTCTCTAACACCATAAACCCTAGTTGTATAACTCTATCTTGCTCATCGATCCCCGTTGTTTCGGTATCTAGTATAACAAATTTCACTCTACATCCTTTGAATAACTATCTACTTTTTCACTAAGTTCATCTATCTTTTTTTCTAACAAAAATCTATCATAAACTTTTCTTACATATGATTGAAAAAGTATTTTTGCATCGTTGTTTCCGTTTATATTAAAATCTTTTTTAAGCTCATTAGATAAAAACTTTGCAAATTCCCCTTCAGCTTTAACATCGTAAACTTTTCCATTTATGCTAAGGGCTAGTTTTTCGCTCATAGTTATGCCATAATATTTTCTATTTTTTGGATAATCTCTTCTATCTCAAGATCTTTCATCGCATTTTGATCTATTAGCCTTTGTATTTCGCTATTTTTAGCATCATTTTCACCTTGAGACTTTATAAGCTCTAGTCTTAGTGCCTCGTTTTCCCCTTTAAGAGTCTCTAGTTTTTGTACTATCATCGATATTTTTTGTGATAATTTTTCAATTCCGCTCAACTTTAATCCTTTATGTTGATTTTATTTTTATTATTTTATAAGCATACTATTTTTTTACTAATGTCTAAGTTTTAAATCTCACCCTATTTTCTTGCAAGAGGGATTATTTAGGGTAAAATTATACTCTTTTATCGGCTAAAAATGAGGTGAGCTTTGTTTAAAATCGTCTATGTTGAGGTGAGTAATATCTGCGGATTAGCTTGTAGTTTTTGCCCACCAAAACCGCTACCTAACAAAACTATGAGTCTAGATTTTTTTAAAAGTGTGCTAGAGGAGCTTGTAGGAAAAACTAAACTTATAGCATTGCATGTTATGGGGGATCCTTTGGTGCTTTCAAACCTAAGGGAGTATTTGAGTATCGCACATTTTTATGGTTTTTTGGTAGAACTTACTACAAGTGGCTACTATATGAACAACCACAAAGCAGATGAACTACTAAAAAAACCACTCAGACAGTTAAATATCTCGCTAAATGCTTTTAATAAAAACTCACTAAATATATCACTAGATGAGTATATGGATGGTGTTTTTAACTATGTAGATGAGAAGCTAAAAAACCACCATGAGCCTTTTATAAACCTTAGGCTTTGGAACTTAGATGAGCAGATGAGTGAGAGTGAGTTTAACAAACAAATCTTTGCAAAACTAAAGAGCCACTTTAAGCTAGATATAGATACTAAAGTAAAATCATTTCGATTAGCCCCTAAGGTGCGACTACATTTTGATAGCTACTTTGAGTGGCCAAGTTTAAGCTCAAGCCACTTCTCTCACGGGAGTTGTTATGGGTTAAGTTCACAAATAGCGATCCTTGCAAGTGGTGTTGTAGTGCCTTGTTGTTTAGATGGAGATGGGGTTATAAATCTAGGTGATCTTCACACCCAAAGCTTAGATGGGGTGCTAAGCTCAAAAAGGGCAAAAGATATACTAGAGGGGTTTAAAAAAGGTGTTGCGGTTGAAGAGCTTTGCCAAAAGTGTAGTTTTAAGAGTAGGTTTGTATAATACCCCATGCGATTTGAAGTAACATCATCATACTCCCCATCAGGAGATCAACCCCAAGCTATCAAAAAACTAAGTGAGTCTATAAAAAAAGGCAACCAGTACCAAAGTTTAGAAGGGGTTACAGGTAGTGGAAAAACCTACTCTATGGCTAAAATCATAGAAGCAACTCAACTACCAACTCTCATAATGACACACAACAAAACTCTAGCAGCACAGCTATATAGTGAGTTTAAGCAGTTTTTTGCAAAAAACCATGTTGAGTACTTTGTCTCATACTATGACTACTACCAACCTGAGGCTTATATACCAAGACAAGATCTTTTTATAGAAAAAGATAGCTCCATAAATGATGAGCTTGAGAGGTTAAGACTAAGCTCAACGGCAAATCTTCTAAGTTATGATGATGTTATAGTTGTAGCTTCTGTTTCGGCAAACTATGGTTTAGGTGATCCTAGCGAGTATGAGACTATGCTTCAAGCACTTGCTATAGGTGATACTATAGCCCAAAAAAAACTGCTCCTAAGACTTGTCGAGATGGGCTACACACGAAACGATAACTTTTTTGATAGTGGAAATATCCGTGTAAATGGAGAATCTATCGATATCTATCCGCCCTATTTTGAGCAAGAGGCTCTAAGGGTTGAGTTTTTTGGAGATGAGATAGAGGCTATATATAGCTTTGATGTTATCGATAACAAAAAACTTGAGAGCTTTAAAAAGATAAATATATTTGCCACTTCTCAGTTTAGTGTATCGAGCCAAAAGATGGCGGTGGCTATAAAAAGGATAGAAGAGGAGTTAGCAGATAGACTAGCTTTTTTTGAAAAAGAGGGTAGGTTAGTTGAGTATCAAAGGCTAAAACAAAGAGTTGAGTTTGACCTTGAGATGCTTCAAACTACAGGTATGTGCAAGGGTGTAGAGAACTACTCACGGCTACTTACAAACAAAAAAGCGGGTGAGACCCCTTATACACTGCTTGATTATTTTGAACACCACCATAAAGAGTATCTTATCATTGTCGATGAGTCGCATGTTTCACTTCCACAATTTCGCGGAATGTTTGCAGGTGATAGGGCTAGAAAAGAGGTACTTGTGGAGTATGGATTTAGACTCCCAAGTGCCTTAGATAACCGTCCACTTATGATAGATGAGTTTATCAACAAAGCCCCACACTACCTTTTTGTCTCTGCTACTCCAGCTGAGTATGAGCTAGAGTTATCTAGTGAAGTGGCTCATCAGATTATCCGTCCTACAGGGCTACTTGATCCGATTATAGAGATAAAATCATCAGATAATCAAGTAGAAGATATCCACGATGAGATAAAAAAAGTAGTAGCTAAAAATGAGCGGGTACTTATAACGGTTCTAACCAAAAAAATGGCAGAAGCACTAACCAAATACTTAGCAGACTTGGGCATAAAAGTGAGATATATGCACTCAGATATCGACACCATAGAGCGAAACCAAATCATAAGAAGCCTAAGGATGGGTGAAGCTGATGTGCTTGTTGGTATAAACTTGCTTCGTGAGGGCTTAGACCTACCAGAGGTTAGCTTAGTAGCGATCCTTGATGCCGATAAAGAGGGGTTTTTAAGGAGTGAAACAGCACTTATCCAAACTATAGGTAGAGCCGCTAGAAATTCAAATGGTAGGGTGATACTCTATGCCAACAAAATAACAGGCTCTATGAGCAGAGCAATAGAGACGACTAAAAAAAGAAGAGCCTTACAAGAGGAGCATAACAAAACTCATGGCATTACTCCAAAGACCACTATAAGGGCGATGGATGAGAATTTAAAGCTTCAAGATTATGGTGAGTTGTACCAAAAAAACAAAAAACTAGATAAGATTCCACCATCGCAAAAAAAAGCTATCATAGCAGAGCTTTCTCTTAAGATGAAACAAGCAGCTAAAGAGCTAAATTTTGAAGAGGCGGCAAGACTTAGAGATGAGATAGCTAAGTATAAGAAGTTATAGCAATCAATATATAAATTTGGCAGGACAAAAATGGAAGAGACATTTAGTAACTTAGAGACATATGGTTATATAGGGCTTTTTTTATACTCTATAGGTGGGGGATTTGTAGCTATTGTGGTAGCTGGAGTACTCTCATATATGGGTAAGATGGATATCACCGCTTCTATAACTATAGCATTTATAGCAAATGCACTAGGTGGTATGATGCTTTTTTATCTAGCAAGGTATCAAAAAGCTATGATGATGGATGGGCTTAAAAAACATCGGCGAAAACTAGCTTTAGCCCATCTACTCTTAAAGAGAAATGGTTCGTGGATTATAGTTGCTCAAAAGTTTGTCTATGGGGTAAAAACCATAATCCCTATAGCTCTAGGGCTTACAAAATATAGCTTTAAAAAGTTCGCCTTCTACAATGCCATAGGTGCAGCCCTTTGGGCTTTAGTTTTTGGAGTTGGGAGTTTTATAGGTGGAAGTTTGCTTGTAAAGGCTACAGAGTATGTTACAACTAACCCTTGGATAGCACCTTTGATGTTATTTACTTTTGGTGGTAGTTTATGGCTATATCTAAGTAAGGCTACTAAAAAGAAAAAGAGAAACTAATCTCTCTTTCTTTGTTTTACAACCTCTCTCTAGCTATCTTTGTCGCCTCTACTAAGTTTTTAAGACTTGGAGTCACCTCCTCCCATTTTCTAGTCTTTAGCCCACAATCAGGATTTATCCAGAGTTGGTTTTTTGGTAAAACCTCTAAAAGTAGTTTGATTTGTGCTAAAAGATTATCTACACTTGGGATGCTTGGTGAGTGGATATCATACACCCCTAAGCCTATCTCTTTTTTATAACCCACTTTTTTAAAGATTTTGATAAGTTCATTGCCACCTCTAGCAGTCTCTATCGATATAACATCAGCATCCATCTCATCTATAGCACCTATGATATCGCTAAAGTCGCTATAACACATATGTGTATGGATTTGAGTCTGCTCTTTTGCTGAACTTACAGAGAGTTTAAAGCTCTCAACCGCCCATCTAGCGTACTCTTTTGCTTTAGCCTCTCTTAGTGGATAACCCTCTTTAAAAGCAGCCTCATCGACTTGTATGATTTTGATACCTACATTTTGCAAATCATCTACTTCATCATTTATGCAAAGTGCTATCTGCTTACAAATCTCTTCGCGAGACTTATCATCTCTTACAAATGACCAGTTTAGTATAGTAACAGGTCCACTTAGCATCCCTTTTACTATCTTTTTGGTTTTACTTTGTGCATATGTTATCCACTCTAGTGTCATCGGTTTTTCTCTACTTACATCACCATATATAAGTGGCGGTTTTACACATCTAGTGCCATAGCTTTGCACCCAGCCATTTTTACTAAAAGCAAACCCACTTAGTAGCTCTCCAAAGTACTCAACCATATCGCCTCTCTCAGGCTCACCGTGGACTAAGATATCTAAGCCACACTCCTCTTGAATCGCTATAGACTCATCTATGTAGGATTTTATAAACTTCTCATACTCATCTTTGTGGACTCTGTTGTTTTTAAAATCAGCCCTTATAGCTCTTAGCTCTTTAGTTTGGGGAAATGAGCCTATGGTGGTAGTGACAAGTTCAGAGTAGCCCAAAAGCTCTCTTTGGAGCTTTAGTCTATCTTCTGCTTTGCCCTCTCTTGAGAGTTTAGTTGTGTTTTTAAGCCTATCTTGAACTTTTTTGTTGTCAAAATCTCCCCGTTTTGCGATTTTTGCTATATTTTGCGATATATCAGCCCCATTAAAAAATGCTCCACTTAGCAAACTTAGCTCATCTAATTTCTCTAGTGCAAAACTTAGAAGCTCTTTTATATTTGGTTCTAGTTCATCTTCGTATTTTAGTGTATATGGAACATGTAAAAGTGAGCAAGATGAGCCTACTACAAGTCTATCTTTTGGTATGCTTTTAGATATCTGTTCTAGTAAAACTAAGCTCTTTTGCATATCGTTTATCCAGATATTTCTCCCATCAATAACACCACATATAAGCACTTTATCACTTTTAGCTATAAGTTTGAGTGAGTCTATATTTTGATCACCATATACAAAATCAAGCCCCAAAGCCCAAATAGGGGTATTTAGTAAAATCTTAGTCGCTTCGTTTGAGTGTTCAAAGTAGCTTAGTAGTGCTATTTTTATGTTTGAGCTAATCCCACAAAGTTTGTCATATGTTGGCTTAATAAGACTCAAAACATTAGCAGCTAAATCTTTTACAAAGATAGGCTCATCTACTTGAACAACCACCTCATCATCAAGCTTAGCTATTAGCTCAAATAGCTCAATATATATAGCTAAAACTTTACTATAAAGCTCAAAAACATCGCCACCATCGGCTCTTTTGCTTAGTGCTAAAAATGTAAGCGGCCCTATGATATTTATCTTTGTTTTTATACCTAAACTTTTTGCTTCGTTGTACTCATTTATGATTTTAGTTGCATTGAGCTTGTAGTTATCGCTTTTGCTAAGCTCTGGAACTAAGTAGTGGTAGTTTGTGTTAAACCACTTTCTCATAGTTAGTGCAAGGGTACCATTAGCCCCTCTAGCCATAGCAAAATAGGCATCATAGCCACTTAGATGAGCAAATCTTTTTGGTATCGCCCCTAACATAACTATAGTATCTAGCATATTGTCATAGAGTGAGAAGTCGTTTGAGCTTATAAAATCTACCCCAGCATCTCTTTGGTAGAGCCAAGCTTTTTCTCTTAGCTCTTTTGCTACCTCTTGCACTTTTTCAAATGGTGATTTTTTTGCCCAAAAATCCTCCAAAACCTTTTTTAACTCCCTTTGCTCCCCGATTCTAGGGAAGCCTACTATGTAGTTTTTTGACATCAAGATATCCTTGTCTATTATTTTATTATGATTGTTTTTGTAAAAAAAAAGGTTTAAAGTGGAGGGTGAACACCAGTTCGTCTAAATGCAAACCATGTTGTGTAAAATGGACATCGTGGGATAAAATGATTTAGTAGAAGTATAAGTCTAATCTTGTGTTTAAAAAAGATATTGCAGTGGCAAGGTTTTTTAGCTTTAGGGGGCGGTATATATCTTAGTAGTAACATATACGACCCTCTTTAAGCCTAGAGCTTTGGTCCAGCAGCTGAGTAGTCAAACTCACTATTTTCTTGCTGATATTTTTTGAAATTATCTACAAACATATGTGCAAGCTTATCTTTTGCACTATCATAAGCAGATTTATCGCTCCATGAGTTGCGAGGATTTAGTATATTTGGGTCTATGTCACCTAGAGTTTTTGGGATCAAAAGATCAAATGTAGCTAGTTTGTCAAACTCAGAGTCATTTATGCTACCATCTAGTATAGCACCTATACAAGCTCTAGTATCTTTTAGGCTTAGTCTTTTACCAACACCATAAACACCGCCATTCCAGCCTGTATTTACAAGATAAACATTTACTCCGTATTTGTCTATCTTTTGACCTAAAAGTTTTGCATAAACAGTTGGGTGTTGAGGTAAAAATGCCTCTCCAAAACAAGCACTAAAAGTAGCAACAGGCTCTGTTATACCTCTTTCGGTTCCAGCAACTTTAGCAGTATAGCCACTTAAAAAGTAGTACATCGCTTGATCGCGAGTAAGTTTAGAAACAGGAGGAAGCACTCCAAAAGCATCAGCACTTAAAAAGATAATGTTTTTAGGGTGAGATGCCATAAGTGATGGTTCGTGGTTTTGGATATGCTCTATCGGGTAAGAGACTCTTGTATTTTCGGTTTTAGTATCGTCTGTGTAGTCAACGACACCATCGCCATTGACGACAACATTTTCAAGTAAAGCACCTTTTTTTATAGCACCAAATATCTCAGGCTCAGCATTTGCATCTAGGTTTATAACCTTAGCATAGCACCCACCCTCAAAGTTAAAAACTCCATCATCATCCCAACCATGCTCATCATCACCTATAAGTTTTCTGTTTGGGTCTGTTGAGAGTGTAGTTTTACCTGTTCCGCTTAGTCCAAAAAATAGTGCGGTATCACCTTTTGCTCCAACATTAGCAGAGCAGTGCATAGGTAGTTTACCCTCAAGTGGTAACCAGTAGTTCATCATAGAGAAGATCCCCTTTTTCATCTCTCCACCATACCATGTTCCACCGATTATGGCTATATTTTGCTCAATATTAAACACCACAAAAACCTCAGAGTTTAGCCCCATCTCTTTATAGTTTTTGTTTGTAGTTTTACAAGCATTTAGTATTGTAAATTCTGGTTTAAATGTAGGTAGCTCATCTGGCTTGGGACGGATGAACATATTTTTAACAAAGTGTGATTGCCATGCAATTTCTGATACAAACCTAACTGCTCTTTTTGAAGCTTTTGATGCACCACAATAAACATCTGTTATATATAGGTCTTTGTTTGATAGCTGCTCTTGAGATAGACTTAGGAGTTGTTCAAATTTTTGAGGTTCGATACTAAAGTTTACATCTCCCCATGCTATATATTTGTTTGATGGGTCTTGATATACAAAGTATTTATCTTTTGGGCTACGACCTGTAAAAATACCTGTATCAACACTCATAGCACCACTTGAAGTTTGTACACATTCGCCATTTTTTAGCTCATGTGCTATTAGCTCATCATAGCTGAGATTATGAAAAACATTTCCAATATTTTTTAGTCCTATATTTTCTAACTCAGTAATATTCATCATCTACCTTACACATTTATTTGATTGCTGAGATTATACTATTAATATACCTAAATTAAAAGTAAAAAATTGACATAAAGTAGCCTAATTCAATATTAAGTATTTTTAGATAAAATTCCAAACTTGCTCGCATAACTCAGTTGGTAGAGTGTTACCTCGACAAGGTAAAAGTCACTGGTTCGAGTCCAGTTGTGAGCACCACTAAACATCTTTTGCAAGTCTAAGCAATTCAGAACTTAACTCAAACTTTTCACTCACTATCTCATCTATAGTTTTATACTCAAAACCACCGCTATTGTAGCAAATGGCACTATTTGTATATGAAGCCAAAAGCCCATCTATAGCATATGAAGTAAACTTATAGGCCATCAGTCTATCGTAAGTAGTGGGGTTTCCGCCTCGTTGTATATGACCTAACACACTAGCTCTAGCCTCAACTCCTAGCTCATCTTCAAACCACTTTGCTATATCACTTGAGCTATCTTTGATCCCCTCTGAAACAACGGCTATAAAGTATCTTCTACCATTTTTTATCTGCTCTTTAAACCTCTGTTTATGCTCATCTAAGTTGTACTCTATCTCTGGTATAAGACAAAGCTCTGCCCCGCTTGTAAGTGCAGAGATAAGTGCTAAATAGCCACAATCTCGCCCCATAGTCTCTATAACAAATGCTCTTGAAAAAGATGAAGCGGTATCGCGGATACTATCTATCGCACCTCTTATGATATTTAGTGCGGTATCTACACCCAAAGAGTACTCAGTACCGTTTATGTCGTTATCTATAGTCGATGGTATAGCACAAAACTTTATGCCACTCTCTTTATAAAAAACATCGATACCTCTAAAACTACCATCGCCACCTAAAACTACAAGCTTGTCTATATTTAGTCTATCTAGATTCTCTTTTGCTTTGGCTCTGTAGGCTTTTTCCATAAACCTTTTACTTCTACTAGAGCCTATTATTGTCCCACCGCGGTTTATGATTCCGCTTACATCTTTATATGTTGCTTTTTTGATATTATTATCTATTAGCCCCTCGTATCCATCATATACTAAGTAAGGCTCTAGTGAGTTCTCATAAGCATACTCTACAAATCTTTTTATAGCAGCATTCATACCGCTAACATCACCACCTGAACATAAAATCGCTATATTTTTCATCTTTTTTCCTCTGTTTTACTATATAAGCTCTATAACACCCGCAAATCTTCCAGTTTTACCCTCAGCTCTGTATGAGTAGAGACTATCTTTTGTACAACTTGTGCAGTGGGGCAAAAACTCTACATCAACTACACCGCACTCTTTTAGTTGTTTGGTTATGATGGAGTCTATGTCCAAAAAGAGTTTTTCATCTCTTTTTTGTACACTATAGTCTAAGTTTAGCTCTTTTGCCTCTTTAAAAATCTCCTCACCCACTTCATAGCAACAGCTTTTTATATTTGCACCGACACAAACTACTATATCTTTGGGTTTTGAACCCAAAAATACAAGCTCATCTACGGTGTTTTTGATGATATTTTTAAAAGCACCCGCTCTACCTACATGGGCAACTGCTATAACTCTTTGTATATCATCATAAAAAAGTATAGGTGAACAATCGGCCACCATCACCATAAGGGGTCTATTTTTCTCTTTGGTTATGAGTGCATCACAAGTTGGTGGGTTGTTAAAATCATCGCCACTTTTTACTATATGGACACTATCTGAGTGGATCTGCTTCATATGGAGTAGATTTTGCAAATCGTAGTTATGTTTTTTGGCTAGGTTTTGGTGATTTTTAAGCACATTTGAGTCGCTATCACCTACATGAAAGGCTAGATTTCCATCTGTTTTTGAGCTAAAGAAGTGCTTTAAATTTTTATATTTTAAGAGTTTTTGACTATAATCCATAAGGATATTATAACAGAGGATTTTGTTATGTTTAAAAGTTTATATTCACCTGTGTTAGATGGGAGCGATGTAGAGAAAAAAAGGGTAGAGATAAAAAACTACTTTAACAACACATTTGAGCTTTTTGAGAAGATTTTTGAAGTACTAAAAGATGATAGTGTCTTTTATAAAAAATCTGAACCAACCCGCCACCCTATGATATTTTACTTTGGGCATACCGCTACATTTTTCATAAATAAACTAGTTTTGATGAAGATTTTAAAACAGAGAATTAACCCTAAGTTTGAGTCTATGTTTGCCGTTGGTGTAGATGAGATGAGTTGGGATGATATGAGTGAGTCTAGCTACAAATGGCCTAGTGTAGATGAGCTTAGGAGCTATAGAGATGAGGTTAAAAAGGTAGTAAATGCCCTTATAGATACGATGGAGTTTAGCCTACCTATAACTTGGGATAGCCCTATGTGGGTGATTTTGATGGGGATAGAGCATGAGCGGATCCATATAGAGACTTCACTAGTGCTTCATCGTCAAATGCCACTTGAGTTTGTTAAAGATGTGCCAGAGTTTAACATCTGTGAACATACAGCAAATCCACCAGCAAATGAGATGCTAAAGATAAATGGCGGCGAAGTGGTTTTAGGTAAAGATAGAGATCATAATCTTTATGGATGGGACAATGAGTATGGTGCTTTTAGTGAAGATGTAAAGAGCTTTGAAGCTAGTAGGTTTTTAGTAAGCAATGGCGAATTTATGGAGTTTGTCCTTGATGGCGGGTATGAAAAACTAGAGTATTGGGACGAAGAGGGGGTTAAGTTTTTAGAACTTCGCAATGCAAAATACCCACCTTTTTGGGTAGAAGATGAGAGCGGGTTTAAGTATAGAACACTAAGTAGTGTTATAGATATGCCGCTTTGTTGGCCTGTTGAGGTAAGCGCTCTTGAGGCGATGGCATTTTGTAGATACAAGAGCAAAAAAGAGTCAAAAAACTACACTTTGCCTAGTGAATCAGAGTATATGCTGATGTTAAAACACTCAAAACTAGCCGATGTACCAGATTTGCACAACTCTAGAGTAAATATAAACTTCTACCACTACTTTAGCTCATGCCCTATAAATGAGTTTGAACACAATGGGCTTTATGATGTTATAGGAAATGTTTGGCAGTGGAGTAGGAGCAATATCTTTGCTTATGATGGATTTAGAGTCCATGAGGCATACGATGATTTTACAACTCCAACTTTTGATGATAAACATGCACTTATACTTGGCTCATCTTGGGCTAGTAGTGGAAATCTTATAACCAAACACTCCCGCTATGCTTTTAGGAGACACTTTTGGCAATTTGCGGGGTTTAGGTATGTTCTAAGCTCAAATGAAACAGAGCCACAAAATGACTACTACGAGGAAGATGAGGCTATCAGCCACTACTGCGAGGCTCACTATGGAGATGAGTATTTTGGTGTAAAAAATCTATCTTGTGAGATGGCAAAACTAGCTATAAACTTCGCAGATGAGTCCAAAAAAGCACTAGATATTGGTTGTGCGGTTGGGAGAAGTAGTTTTGAACTTGCAAAGTATTTTGATGAGGTTGATGGGGTCGATTTTTCTTCTAGGCTTATAGGTGTTGGGACAAGACTTAAAGAGAGAGGCTTTTTGGCTTACTCTGTTACCATTGAGGGGGATATAAAAGAGCATAAAAAAGTAACACTAGATGAGCTAGAGTATGGTGAGCTAAAAGATAGAGTCAGTTTTTGGCAAGGTGATGCATGTAATCTTAAGCCACATCTAAACTCTTATGATTTGGTGATGGCGACTAATCTTATCGATAGGCTCTACAACCCTAAAGTGTTTTTAGAAGATATAAAAAACCGTCTAAATAGTGGCGGTATCTTGATTTTAGCCTCACCATATACTTGGCAAGAGAGTTCAACTAAAAAAGAGTTTTGGCTAGGTGGATTTGACTCAGTGCGGACACTAGATAGCCTAAAAGAGATACTTTTAGGGGAGTTTGAACTGCTACATGTGCAAGATCTTGAGTTTGTTATAAGAGAGAGTGCAAGGAAGTTTCAACACTCCATAAGTGAAGTGAGTGTTTGGAGAAAAGGGTAGGGATGAAAAAATATAGTTTTAAAACATCATCACCAAGAGAAGATAGCAATGCTGAAAAATACACAAAAAGGGAGCTACTTTTTAACACAAAAGATGTAACCCCTCTTTGGGTGGCCGATATGGACATAGATACACCAGATTTTGTACTAGATGCCATAAAAAAGCGGCTAGAACACCCTGTCATAGGTTATGAGGAGATGCCAAAAAAGGCATTTGAAGCACAGTGTGAGTGGATGAAAAAACACCACGGGGTTAGTTTTAGTGCAGAGGATATGCTCTATTCACACTCTGTAGTTGCTAGTATGAGTGTGGCTATAGAGGCTTTTTGTGAAGTCGGGCAAAAGGTTATAGTTCAAACTCCTGTATATCCGCAGTTTTTTAAGAGTGTAACTAAAAGTGGTAGGGTGGTTTTGCAAAATAGCCTAAAACTACAAGATGATGGCACTTATACTTTTGATATAGAGGATCTTAAAAGTAAAATAGATAGTGATACTAAGCTACTTTTATTATCTTCTCCCCACAATCCTGTTGGTAGAGTTTGGAGACAAGATGAGCTAGAGCAGATACTAGAGGTTTGTTTAGAGCATAATATAGTCGTTTTTAGCGATGAGATACACTCTGATTTGGTTTTTGCACCAAATAAACATATACCTTTTGCATCACTTAGCCCTAGTGCTAGAGATATAACCATAACTGCTATAGGTGTTGGAAAGAGTTTTAATATGGCAGGATTTGCCATAAGCAGTGTCGCTATAGCAAATAAAGACCTGATGGCCAGATATAAAAGAGTTTACGATTTTTGGCATTTTGCACAAGGCAATATTTTAAGCCACACCGCTTTTTATAGTGCATATAAATATGGCGATATTTGGCTAGATGAGCTAAAAGAGCATCTTCACTCAAACTACAAAAAGCTAGATGAGCTACTAAAAAACTATGATTTTATAAAGCTAACTCCGCTAGAGGGAACTTACCTTGCTTGGCTTGATTGTAGAGGTTTTGGACTAAGCGATAAAGAGCTAAGGGAGTTTTTTGTAAAAAAATGTGGTGTAGGGCTTAGTGCAGGGACTAGCTTCTCAAAAGAGGGAAGCGGGTTTATGAGGCTAAATTTTGCCATCTCATCTGATGCTATGGATGAGGTTTTGATTAAGTTAAAAAGAGGGTTAGATGAGCATAGACTGGGAAGGGTTTAAGTTTTATAAACAGTGGGCAAAAAAGGGTGATAATTTTGAGATGATGATAGGTTTTTTAAAGAGTGAGTGTAGCCTTGATACCCCAAAAGAGATATTTTTAAGTATGTGGGACGATGAAGTGACAAAACTTATGCTACAAAAAAGAGATATAAACTCACTAAGTGACATGGAGAGGTATCTCTATAGAGGTTTTAATGGAAGCAAATCTAAAGAGGATTGAGGCTTTTATAAAAAAACACCATGTGATGAGTCTAGCAACTTCTAGTGATGATGAGATAAGTGTTTGTAACCTTTTTTATGCCTATAAAAATAGCTCCTTTGTAGTCGCTAGTAGTTACGATACCACACATATAAAACATATACTAAAAAACAAAAAAGTAGCTGGAAGTATAGTTTTAGAGACAAAGATAGTAGGTAAAATCGAGGGTTTACAGTTTGTGGGTGAGGCTGATGTGCTTAGAGATGAGACCCTAAAAAAAGCCTATTTTAAGGCATTTGCTTATGCGATAGCACTAAAACCAACACTTTGGAAGATAAGAGTCGATAGTTTTAAACTAACCGACAATAAGCTAGGTTTTGGTAAGAAAATTATTTGGAAGAGAGTTTAGGTTTAAAAAGTGAACAAGGTGTTCCACTGCTTTGAAAAACCACCATCGATGGTATGATTTTTGACTTAAATCCATAAGCTTTGCACCCATGAGGTCTTGAGGCTTCCCATGTCACAAAATAGTACTCACACTTAAAACAGTTTACTCTTTTCATAATGCCATTATATGGTAAAATAACTTACTAAAATACTAAAGAAGAGATTATGAAACTAAAAACTATGTTTGAGCTTCAAGATAAGCTAAATAGTGCCACAAATGGTGAAGATTGGGTTAGCGGAGTTACTAAAAATGGCAAGAGTATAGACTGGAAACGGTGTATCTATATGGAGTGTGCTGAGGTTGTAGATAGTTTTGCATGGAAACATTGGAAAAGCATAGATGCAAAAGTAGATTATGATAACATCAAGATAGAGATAGTCGATATTTGGCACTTTGTGATGAGTTTAGCGATAGAGCAGAGTAAAAAACCACTAGATGAATTGGTGAGTGATTTTGCTAAACTTAGCGGGTTTGAAGCCATCAAATCCCCTAAAACTTCATTTGCAAAAGATGAGCAGATACTCAGTAGTGTTGAGTCTATAATGTTTAGAGTTTTAGATAAAAATAGTTTTGATATTTTGGCTTTAGGTGAAGAGTTTTTTGAGCTAGTTAGCTTAGGTGGGCTAAACCTAGATGAGCTATATAAACTATATATAGGTAAAAATATCTTAAATAGTTTTCGCCAAGATCATGGCTATAAAGATGGCTCTTATAAAAAACTATGGAGCGGCGAAGAGGACAATGTTGTTATGAAGAGGGTTTTAGATACAAACCCTTCTTTTGCACCAGATGAGCTTTATAGTGAGCTAAAAAGGCTATATACTAACTAATGGTACTAGATATAAAAGAGCTTAGTTTTGGTTATAGTAAAAAACATCTGCTATATGATGGCTTTAGTTTAACTCTAAAAAAAGGTGAGATTAAAGCTATAGTGGGCGAGAGTGGGGCGGGGAAAAGTACACTTTTTGAGCTTATTTTGGGTAATATTAAGCCACTTAGCGGAGAGATAAAAACAGTAGATGCTACACAAGTTTTTCAAGACCCATACAGCTCATTTCACCCAAGCTATAGTGTGCTAAATCAGATAGGAGATGTGGCAAAACTAGATAAGATAAAAGAGTTTTTACCATCACTCGCACTAGATGAGGAGTTGCTTTTAAAGTTACCCCACGAACTCTCAGGTGGACAGCTTCAGAGATGCTCCATATTAAGAGCCATGCTTATGGATAGAGAGCTACTTTTGCTAGATGAGCCAACTTCAGCACTAGATAATGTCGTGCAGCTTGAGGTTATGAAGATGTTGCTTAAATACTCAAGTACTAAAGGTATGCTTTTGATAACTCACGATGAAGATTTAGCCAAATGGTGTGCCGATGAGATTGTTAGGATTTGATAAGTTTTAGCAGATAATACCCTAGTGCCGCCATAGATATGGAGCCAAAAGTATTTAGAGTTATGTTTAAAAAAGCATAAAAGATTTGACCCCCACTAAGAAGCAAAAAACTCTCCATAGCAAATGTAGAAAAAGTTGTTAGCCCACCTAAAAACCCCGTTGTTAAAAATGACTTTAGATGGACATTGAGTGAAGTGTATGTAAAAAAAGCTATCAAAACTCCTATGATAAAACTACCGATAAGATTTACACTAAGAGTGCCAAAAGGGAGTGTATGTGGGAGTTTTTGTGAAACTAAAGAGTTTAGGTAGAGCCTAAGCACAGCCCCTAAAAAACCACCACTACCTACCGCTAGTATTGTTTGATAGCTCATCATCATACACTTTTTGCATTTTTGTTTGAAGGTTTTTTAGCCACTCTTTATCACTCTTATCTGCTACAAAAGAGTCTAAAAATATCGCTTTTATAGTCCCAGGTTTGTATATAAACTTTTTGGTATTAAAGTGTGATGCGGTATCTATAAGAACTACAGGTTGAACCCTAAGTGAGTAGGTATCTGCTAGTAGTTTTGCACCGAGTTTAAATGGTAACATTTTAGCCCCACTACTTCTAGTGCCTTCTGGAAACATAGATATAACTCTACCGAGTTCTATAGGCTCTTTAGCATCTTTTATAAGTTTTATAAGTGAAGCTTTGCTCTCACGATCGACCGCTATATCTTTTGGTAGTTTTAACACTAGACTCAAAAAAGGGATCTCAAAAAGCTCTTTTTTAGCGACCCATGTAAAGTCTCTTTTTGAGATAAGCTCCATTATGGCAATGTCTAGATCGCTTTGGTGATTTATGAGAAATATTTGAGTATCAGGATCCTCTTCGCCTTTGATGTCCACTCTAAAAAAAGTAAATGCTCTAACTAGCCAAGCAGAGAGTTTTCGGCTTTTTGGTCTAGGTAAAAATGGGTAGGTTATAATCATAATGCTTAGAGATAGTACAATAACTACTACAGCATAAAACCAACTAATTTTGGCAATTATCTTCATCTTTTATCCATCCGATTTTATTGCTAGGTAGTTGAACTTTGCTCCATGAGCCTCTTGAGCCTATCTTTTGTAAAACTTGATCTTGTGTTATTTTTTCAAAAATAGTCCCATGGCTCATAGGGAGCAGGTATACACTAGTGCCACTTTTTACACAAACTTCATACCCTTGTGTTAGTGAGTATATCGCATAAGCCCCAAAACCTAAACCTAAAAGAAGATACATAACCCTTCTTCTTAGTAAAAAAACCACCAAAGCAAAAAGAGCTATAGCTATAGAGACATAGAGTTTAAATTTTTGGTGAGACTGATCTATGGGGGTTATATCACTTTGAGTTACAACACTATCATCTACTACTAGTATCGGTATGTTTATGTTTATAAAACTATTTTTCTTAAGGTTAAAGTATGAAAAAGTTAGTGTTGAAACCGACTTATCTATAACACCATAGTAGGTGATTTTTGAGTTTAGATAAGACTCTTCTATAGACTCAATGCCTTGCTTTTGGACACCTCTAAGTTTAAGTGCCGATATATCACACCCCTCTGCTATAGCACTAAAAACTATAATATTACTTTGGTTATCAAAGCTAGATGTTTTGTAGTCTGTGATATCAAAAGATGAGGCTATTATGTTTGAAAAATCGCTATTTTTAGCAAGTGGAGTTGTTTTTAAACTAAAACCATCAAGTGAAGTTGGGGCAAAAAAGTTGTAGTTATTTGTAACTAAAGATGCAGTGATTTTTGGAAAAACTATATCATCTGCTTTTGCTACAAAGTAAAAAGTGTCATATATATAGTTTCCATCTATCGCTCTTGTTGGCTCAGAGTTTAAGATAGTTACATCATCAGATGGTGCAAATTTGTACTCTATATCTATAAAGCTCTTCTCTACTGATATAACTTTTAAAGTAACTTTGCTAACAGAACCTTTTATAACATTTTTTGGTATCTCTTTGTAGCTTAGATAGAGTGCTTGTTCACCTATCTCTTCGCCACTTAGGCTCGATAGGCTAAAAAAAAGTAGTAAAAGAGATAAAAATCTAGCCAAACAATTAAGCCTTAAAAAAGCCCTCTAGCATCTTAACTCCATCATCACTACCTAAAATCTTCTCCATTGCTCTCTCAGGGTGAGGCATAAGACCAAAAACATTTCTCTCTTTGTTGCATATACCTGCTATTGAGTCTATGCTACCGTTTGGATTATCTTCATTTCCATCTTTATCACAATACTTTAGTAGCACTTGATTGTTATCATAAAGCTCTTTTAAGCCACTCTCATCTATGTAGTAGTTACCCTCTTGATGAGCTATTGGGATATTTACTATATCGCCAACATTTAGTTCACTTAAAAATATGTTGTTATTGTCGATAACTTTTAGGTGTTGATGTTTTGATATAAAATGTAGCCCACTATTTCTCATAAGAGCACCAGGTAACATTCTAGCCTCTGTTAAGATTTGAAAACCGTTACATATCCCAAGAACTTTACCACCTTTAGTGGCATAATCTTTTAACCCCTTCATAACAGGGCTAAACTTCGCGATAGCCCCACTTCTAAGGTAGTCTCCATAGCTAAATCCACCCGCTACTACAACTAGATCTATGCTAGATGGTATCTCATCTGCGGTGTGCCATAAAACTTCACTAGTTGCACCTAGTTTTTCAAAAGCCCATCTTGCATCATACTCACAGTTTGTCCCTGGAAACTGAATAACACCTACTCTCATTTTACAAGCTCAATAGTATAGTCTTCTATTACGGTATTGGCTAGTAGCTCCTCGCACATATCTTTAACACTCTGCTTTGCTTTAGCCTCATCGCTCTCATCTAGATCTAGCACTATTTGTTTACCAACTCTAACATCTTTTACACTCTTAAAACCAAGTGAGTCAAGTCCGTTATGAACTGCTTTACCTTGAGAATCAAGAACACCCGCTTTTAACATTATATTTACTATTGCTTTCATTTATCTACTCTCCAAAATTCTATTTAAAACCTCTTCGTAGGCAACTTTGAGCCCACCTAAACCTTGACGAAATCTATCTTTATCTAGTTTTTGACCACTTTTCATATCCCAAAAACGGCAATTATCAGGACTTATCTCATCTACTAGTATGATATTTCCATCTCTATCTTTTCCAAACTCTAGTTTAAAATCGACTAGATTTAACCCTCTATCGGCAAAGTATGGTTTTAGTATATCATTTATCTCTCTAGCTACACGGCGGATCTTATCTAGCTCATCTTGATACTTTACAAGACCTAGTATAAGTGCATGTTGATCGTTTATCTTAGGGTCATTTAGCTCATCATTTTTGTAGTCAAACTCAACTAAAGTAAAAGGTAACACCTCGCCATCTTTTATCCCTAAGTTTTTACTTAGGCTACCTGTTGCTATGTTTCTAACTATCACCTCTATGAGTATAACCTCTGCTCTTTTGTGTAACATATGGTTATCATCTAACATCTTAACAAAGTGAGTCTGTATCCCTTTGGTGCCCAAAAGTTTAAAAAGCTCGGTCGAGATTTTATTATTGAGTGCCCCTTTTCCTGCTTCACTCGATTTTTTAGCACCATTAAATGCGGTTAGGTCATCTTTAAACTCTGAGATTAGAAGATTTTCATCTTCTGTTGTAAAAAGTTTTTTAGCTTTACCCTCATAAAGCAACTCTTTTTTTTGCATCTGCTACTTTCCTTGTGTTATGATTAATGCTTTTAGTATATCTATGCCTGTTTTTAACTGCATATCTTTATCTATCTCATCTTGAGTTAGAGTATCTTTTGAGTCTGTTTTTTTATCATCTTTAACTTCAACTTTGCTAAGCTCCTCTTCTAAGTGCTTTTTAAGATCAGCCTCTTTTATGGCATACTCATTTTTGTATGATTTTAACTCACCTTGAAAAACCTCTATATCAGGAGTCACTCCAACAGCTTGTATAGTTCGCCCACTAGGTAGATAGTATCTTGCTATTGTTAGTTTTATCGCCTCATCTTTAGTGACTGGTAAAACCATCTGAACACTACCTTTTCCAAAGGTATTTTGCCCAACTAGCACTGCTCTTTTAAGATCTTGTAAAGCTCCACTAACTATCTCAGAAGCACTCGCACTACCGTTGTTTATAAGTACAACTAGCGGAACTTTTGTAAGGGTTTTAGAAGCAGATGCACTGTAGTTCTCCTCTTCGGCTTTGCTTTTACCTTTTTGTGAAACTATAACACCACTATCTACAAACAAATCAGCTAGTCCAACTGCTTGATCTAGTAAACCACCAGGGTTGTTTCTAAGGTCAAGTACTATACCTTTAGTGGTAGTGCTTTTTTCTTTTATGATTTTACTTACACCATCGACTACTTTTTTATCAAAACTCGACACTCTTATATAGCTTATGTTATCGCCTATGGTTTTTGAGTGAACCGAATCAACCACTATGTTATCTCTTACTATGGTTAGTTCAAGTGGTTTTTGCTCATTCTCTCTTACTATTGTAAGATTTATCGGTTCACCAACTTTTCCTCTCATCAAAGATACCGCCTCATCTATACTCATACTTAGAGTCGATTTTGTATCTATACGAAGTATAATATCTCCCGCTTTTATACCTGCTTTATCGGCTGGAGTGCCATCTATGGGAGATATAACAGTGATAGCTCCATCTTTTATACCTACAGTTATACCAAGTCCGCCAAAAACACCATCGGTTTGAACTTTTAGATTTTTATAATCTTTCTCTTTCAAATAAGCCGAGTGGGCATCTATGTTACTAAGCATACCCTCTAAAGACTTGTCTATCAGCTCTTCTATGCTCACATCATCTACACTATACTGCTCAACCATCCCTATAACTTTAGAAAATTTTGCAAGTGCCTCTAGTCTAGACATCTCACTTTTTTGCTCATTTTGATTCTCTTTAGCTCCTAAGCTTGAGCTAAATAGTAAAAAGAGTGTAGCTGCTACAGATATAAACCCTAGGGTGATAAGTTTTTTGTTTTTCATTATTTATAGTCCTATGTAAAAGTGTAATTATAGTAAAAAGATTGTAAAAATAATATTTTATTGATACATGGTAATAGCTATTTTAATTAATTTCAATATAATACGATAAAAAAGATAATCAGGATTTATAATGAGCAGTATAAAAGATTTTTTAAGTGAAGATCATAGTAGATGTGATGAGCTTTTTGCTTTAATGGAAGAGAGTGCATCGGGAGATCTATCTGGAGCGACTGAAGCATTTAAAGAGTTTAGAGATGCGACAGAGAGACACTTTCAGATGGAAGAGCGAGTTATGTTTTTAGAGTTTGAGCAAAAAACAGGTATGACTCAAGGTCCAACTCAAGTTATGAGACATGAACACTCACAAATGAGAAATCTTTTAGCTGAGATGCAAAAAGCACTAGATGAGAACAACAAAGATAAGTTTTTTGGCAACAGCGAAACACTTATGATACTTATGCAACAACACAATATGAAAGAGGAGCAGATGCTCTACACTATGGCACAACAAAGACTTAGTGCAGAGGCCCCTAGAGTAGTTGAGATGATGAAAAGTATGGTGGTTGAGGCTTAGAGATGAACTTTGAAGGACTCTCACTAGATCAAGCCCCTTCGATATCGGCTCCACTTAGGTTTTTCTTATCGGCTCCACTTTTTGGAGTTGTTGCAGGGGTTATTATGCTTTTTGGCGATCCAACTCTTCTAGTAAGTCGTTTCTCTAGTGAAACGATACTCCTTACCCATGTACTAACTATAGGTTTTTTAGCCCTTATAATGTTTGGAGCACTTATTCAGATGTTACCTGTTTTAGCAGGAGTTAGCATACCAAAAGCGACACTGGTTTCAAAAATATCACACTTTTTGATAAGCTTAGGGCTTATACTTATGATAGTTGGTATGTTTTTAAACCTATCAAAAGTTACACTCCTCTCGTCTTTGTTGCTTGGGTTTGGGTTTTTGAGTGTTACTATACCTATGCTCTATGCCGCTAGAAATATAGTCCATATGACTGCTAGTGCAAGAGCTTTGGTAACAGGGATAGTTTTTGCTACTATCATTACACTTATGGGGATGCACCTACTAGCTTCTCATGGGTTAGGTAAGTTCTCATCTTCTCATCTACTTTTTGCAAATATCCATAGTGTTTGGGCTATATTTGGTTTTGCTGGAGTACTCATAATAGGTGTCGCTTTTCAAGTTTTGCCTATGTTTTATGTTGCACCTAGATTTAAGAGATTTTGTAAACAAAAAGTTGTTTGGCTTATAACATCTGGACTACTTTTATGGCTTGTTTTAAATATCTTTATACCATCTTTTGCAACAGTAGCAAAAATCTGGGTAGCACTGTTTTTCTGGGCTTTTTCTACTACAGTATTTTTAAAGATGAGAGATAGAAGAAGACCCATAAAAGATGCTACTGTTTTTTACTGGTATAGTGCTTCTATATCTATGACACTTGGGACTTTTGCTTGGGTTATTGATGATTTTTTAGGTGAGCAGTATATTGTGCTAGTATCGATACTAATCGGCGGTGGATTTATACTATCTATCATGCAAGGGATGCTATATAAAATAGTCCCATTTTTAGTATGGTTTCATCTAAATGCAAAAGGGTATATGAGCATACCAACCATAAATGAGATGATCGATAAAGAGATTACAGCTTTACAGTTTGGGCTATTTATAGTATCTTTGGTTGGCTTGGTTATCTCTGTATTTGTTCCATCTTTGATTATTATATTTGCTTCAACTTTTATCTTAAGTATGGTTTTACTTGAGTACAATATCATTCAGCCAGTGCTTGTATATATGAGAACCATAAAAACTAAGCCTGAGTTTGATATGAGTGAGTTTTCTTGAAAAATATAGTCCTAATAGGCTTTATGGGTGTTGGTAAAGGTAGCATAGCAAGAGAGATGGTACAACTTAGCGATTTTATATCGCTAGATACCGATGATATGATCGAATCTATGCAAAACCGCAAAATCAAAGATATCTTTGAGAGTGAAGGTGAGGAGTACTTTAGAGAGCTTGAGAAAAAAGTAGCTTGTCATCTTAAGAAAAATATAAAAAACACTATCATATCAACAGGTGGTGGTTTTTATAAACAAAAAGCTCTAAAAGATATCGGAGTTGTAGTTTTTTTAAATGCCCCATTTGAGAAGATTTTAGATAGGATAAAATCCCATCCAGATGCAGAGAAAAAGCTTAAAAAAAGACCACTTTTAGCCGATCTTGATAGGGCAAAAAAGCTATATGATCAAAGGCTTAGTGAGTACCTAAAAGTTGCCGATATCGTTATAGAAGTAGCAGATAAGAGTGCAAAAGATAGTGCAAAAGAGATTTTAAAAAAGGTGAAAAAATAGTGAAAAAGATAATTTTAATACTTAGTGTATGTGTTTCATTTTTGTTTGGTGATATAAACTGGTCAAAAGATTATGCTTCTGCTTTAAATGAGGCAAAGATGGCAAATAAGCCTATGCTTTTTATAGTCTCAAAAACCGATTGTAGATACTGTATAAAACTAAAAGATATAACTCTAAAAGATCAAAAAGTAGTAGATGAGCTAAATAAAAATTTTATCTCAGCTATATCGATATTTGATAAGGGTGATTTTGTACCAAAAGAGCTTTTTACCCCTGGAGTACCTGCTATATGGTTTTTACTAGCAGATGGAACACCTATGTTTCAGCCACTTATGGGTTATGTAGCACCAGAAGAGATGCTAGAGGCTTTTGAGATTGTAAAAGAAGAGTTTAAGAGTATAAAAGAGGCTAAATGATATTTGTAGAGACAAAAAGTAGTGATTTTGATGCAAAGTTTAAAGAGATACTCTCTCGTGCAGATATAGACATAGCGGGAGTTAGCGGGATTGTTCAGGGCATTATAGATGAGATAAAAACATCTAAAAATCAAGCACTTTTTAAGCATATTGCAAAGTTTGATGGGTGGGAGCCGACTAAAGATAGCGACCTATTAGTAGATCAAGCCGATATGAAAAAAGCATACGATAATCTTGATGTTAAACTAAGAGATGCTTTGCATTTAGCATATAAGCGTATAGAAGCATTTCACAAAAAACAACTACCAAAAAGTTGGTTTGAGACTGAGGCAAATGGTACTATTTTGGGTCAAAGATCAACACCTGTTGATATAGCAGGACTCTATATACCTGGAGGAAAAGCGGCATACCCATCATCGCTTCTTATGAATGTTATACCCGCTAAAGTTGCAGGTGTAAAAGAGATAGTAGTCTGTACCCCAACACCAAACAATGATATAAATGAGCTACTCTTAGCAGCTTGTCATCTATGTGAAGTTAGTAAAGTTTATAAAGTGGGTGGAGCTAGTGCTATTGCTGCTATGGCCTATGGGACTCAGAGTATACCAAAAGTTGATGTTATCACAGGGCCTGGAAATATATTTGTCGCTACTGCTAAAAAACTTGTTTTTGGTGAGGTAAATATAGACATGATAGCAGGACCTAGTGAAATAGGGATACTAGCCGATGATAGTGCAAACCCAAATCACTTAGCTATAGACTTGCTATCTCAAGCAGAGCATGATGAGATGGCTAGTTCTATCCTTATAACACCATCGATGAGTTTGGCTAAAAAAGTAAAAGATGAGCTAGATATATGGCTAAGCAAACTATCTCGTGCAACTATAGCTAAAAAGTCTATAGACTCTAGAGGTGCTATTGTAGTTACAAAAGATATGGATGAGGCGATAGCACTTATGAATCAAGTCGCACCAGAACATCTTGAAGTTGCTACAGATGCACCTTTTGAGCTTTTAGCTTCTATAAAACATGCAGGGGCTATATTTTTAGGTCACTACACACCAGAGGCGATAGGTGACTATCTAGCAGGACCAAATCACACCCTACCAACAGGTTCAACTGCTAGATTTTTCTCACCTTTAGGGGTTGAGCATTTTATGAAAAAATCATCAATCATCTCTTTTTCTAAAAAGGCTCTAGAGGAGGTTGGTTTTGAGTGTGCTATGATAGCTTCCATAGAAGGGCTTGATGCACACGAGCAATCGGTACTAGCTAGAATAAAAACATAAGTTTTTCTTCTACTACACCCTCTATCTACCCTAGAGAGGTAATCACAAGATACTTTTCAAATCTTCACACTTATATAGAAATTACAATTTTATTACATCTATCATAAGAATTTTTAAGCTTTTTAAGGGTAGTATTATTGTGTTTAGAATTCCTTGTGCGTATTATAAGAGTATCTTTTTTTAAAGATTATCATAAATAATACATCATCGGCTAATTTTTAATTTATAGAAGGAGAGTATATGCAATTAGGCTTCCTAGTTGATTTGCACCTATGTATGGGATGCAAGGGTTGTGAAATCGCATGTAAAGTGGAAAATGAGGTTCCACTTAGTACATGGAGACTTCGTGTTAAATATGTGGATGTTGGAACATTTCCTGAAACCAAAAGAACATTTACACCGCTTAGATGTAACCACTGTGCAAATGCACCATGTGAGAGGATTTGCCCTGTAAGTGCATTGCACTACTTAGACAATGGTATAGTAAATATAGACAGAGATAGATGTATAGGTTGTGCAGGGTGTGTTATGGCTTGTCCATATGGTGCTATATATATAGATCCACAAACACAAACAGCCGATAAATGTACATATTGTGCACACCGTATAGCTTCATCTATGATGCCAGCTTGTGTTGTTGCTTGTCCAGTTGAGGCAAATATTTTTGGAGATCTTGATGATCCAACCTCAAATATTTCAAAATATATACAACAACACCAAAAAGATGTAAAAGTGAGAAAGCCTGAAAAAGGTACAGATCCACACCACTATTATGTAGGCGGCGGAGAGGTTAACCTTAACCCACTAGCCTCAAAAAGGGAAGAGGGTCATAACCTATTTAACAACATCACACACCTTCCAGTAGGAGGACACCACTAATGGCTCATGAAATAATAGCTGCTACAAATGCAGTAGTTACTCTAGATGTTGGTTTGCCAGGGATAGTTTGGCCATGGTTGGTTACTATAAATATGTGGGCAAAAAGTATCGGTACGGGTGTTATCTTTATGCTTTTTATGCTTCTTAGAACACATCCGCAAGAGGCAGGTAAGCTCCGTTTTCAAACTATAGTCGTCTCGATTATTTTTATACACATATTTTTGCTATTTACTCTAGCTGATTTACATCAGCCATTTAGAATGTGGCATATATTTTTCTATCCACATGTAACATCGGCTATCACCGTTGGTGCATGGATGGCAACAGCTTTTGTTGGACTTTTATTCCTACTAGCATTTTTGATATTTATCAAGAAAAATGAGGTTGCATTTGATAAGCTACTAACTTGGGTAACGATACTAGCTCTACCTGTTACTATGTATACAGCTGCTCTTATGTCTCAGTGTACTGCTCGTGAGTTATGGCAGATGCCAACAGAGACTATCCAGATGATGCTTGCTGCATTTTTAGCAGGTTCAGCTACTATGATCCTTATGGGTGGTAAAAAACTTAGCTATGAAGCAAAAAGTAACTTAGGTGTAGTTTTAGGACTTAGTGCACTGTTTGCATTTGTTATGTATATGGCTGAGTATGTTTTTGGACCTATGAAAGCTGAAGAGATAGTAGCGGTTATGAACTACATAAAAGGTGATGGTGAGTATGCAACTATGTTTTGGGTTGGTCAATGGCTAACTTTTATACTACCTATGTTTTTAGTGCTTCTTAGTAGAAGTTCAAAAAGTGAAACGATTTTAAAACTAGCGGCTATTTTGGCACTTGTTGGTCTTTGGATCGTAAAACATGTGTGGCTAATGATTCCACAACTATTACCGATGAGTTAGGGAGAATAAGTAGATGTATATAGAAAGTAGAAGAACATTTTTAAAAGGTGCAGCATTTAGTGTTGCAGGAGTAGCTATTGCTAAGGGTGTGTTCACTTCAGATGCTATCGCTGACTCTATAAAAGATAGCAAGTTTACAAATACACCAGATACACTATCTTTCTACCCACCATTTGAAGAGTGGGATAGTTTTCAAGAACTCGATGGAGTTGATTGGAAAAGAGGTGGTATCGATAGAAATGGTGTACAAAGCGAATCAAATCCAAACGGTATATATGTAAATGACTATATGATAGTCCCAACAGCTTGTTCAAACTGTGAGGCATCTTGTGGTTTAACTGCTTGGATAGATAAAAAAACTTTTGTTGTTAAAAAGTATATGGGTAACCCTTTACATGCTGGTTCAAGAGGTAGAAACTGTGCTAAAGGTTATGCAGTACAATCGCAAATGTACGATCCAGACCGTATCCCATTTCCACTAAAAAGAGCAGAAGGCTCTGCTAGAGGTGAGGGTAAGTGGGTTAGAACTACTTGGGATGAGGCTATGAGTACAATAGGCTCAAAGATGAATGAAACTCTAAAAAGAGGCGATGATTTATCTAAAAAAGAGATAATGTACCACATAGGAAGACCAAATGAGAACGGTTTTGTTGCTCAAGTTTGGGAGACACTAGGGCTAGACTCATACAACTCTCATACTAACATCTGTTCATCTGGTGCTAGAACAGGGCTAACACAATGGACAGGAGATGATAGACCAAATGCCGACTGGGCAAATGCAAAGCTAATTTTCCTTAACTCATCTCATGCAGCAGATGCAGGACACTTTTATGCTCAAGCAGCTGCTTATATAGCAGATGGTAGAAAAAAAGGTGCAAAACTTGTAGTTATGGATCCTCGTATGTCAAACTCAGCTGGCATGGCCGATCTTTGGATAGCTACATGGCCAGGTACTGAGCCTGTTGTTTATCTATACCTTGCAAATCGAGTTTTACAAGAGGATAAAGTAGATAAAGAGTATGTTAAAAACTGGTTTAACTGGGAAGTACTTATGAATGATGATGAGTATTTAGAGTTTATGGTTAGCAAAAAGTATATCTCAAGGGTTCCATACGATAGAAGCTTTGAGGGCTTTTTGGAGATGTTAAAAGAGATGTATTCGGTCTATACACTTGAGTTTGCAGCTAAAGAGACTCATGTTCCAGCTCATAAACTAGAAGAGCTTTACGATATGTTTATATATGCAGGTAGTGCTGTTTCAACATATCTGTGGAGAGCATCTCAATCAGGAAACCGTGGTGGATGGCTAGGGCCAAAAACTGCTTATCTAGCTCTAGGGCTTAGAGGTTGTATCGGTGGTGTTGGTGGAACTCACCCTTATGGCTGGGAAGTTTTATCACTTGGTGGAAAAGGTGGAAGTGCTACTGTTGGACAAGGAAAGAGTGGAGCTAATGTTCCTAAGATCGATGCTTGGAATGAACTAACTTGGCCACCAGAATGGCCACTTGCTACAAATGAACCATCATATCTTCTACCTCACCTACTAGATGATGAGGAGTGGCAAGATAAATGGATAGCAAAAGGTCTAAATGTTCCTAAAAAACTATCTGTTTATGCACCTAGAATGTATAATCCAGTATGGATAAATCCAGATGGATTTAGATGGATCAATGTTCTTAAAAATGAGAAAAAAATAGAGCTTTCATTTAACCTATCTCCTGTTTGGTCTGAGTCAAACTGGTATATGGACTATATACTTCCAGTTGGACTAGCAGGAGAGAGGCATGACCAACACTCTGAGCCAACAAAACCTGCTAGATGGACATCTTTCCGACAGCCTGTTTTAAGAGTTGCTCTTGAAAAATCGGGATGGAAACCTAAAAACCCAGCTCGTGGAACACTAGAAGCTCACATAAAAGCAGGTTTAGGTGAAGTTTGGGAAGAGAATGAGTTTTGGTTTGAGCTTTGCCATAAATTTGTAGATCCAGATGGAAGCTTAGGTATAAGAAAAATGTGGGAGTCTAAAAAATTCTCAGGTGAGACTATCACTGTAAAAGAGTGGTATGATGCAGCATTTGGTGAAAATGCACCAAACCTTAAAAAAACAGTCGATAGTGATGCTAGATATAAAAACGAAGAGTACCCTTACTATGCCTATATGAGAGACCATGGTACATGGCTAGAAGAAGACAATATCTATAATGTCCATGAAAGACCTAGTGAAAACGGTAAGGTAGAGATAGATGGTATCAAACGTCACGGTTTTGCTACTGAATCAGGTAAGTTAGAAGTTTACTCAAGATGGTTAGCAAAAGAGTGGAAGTGGCCTGAGTATGCGATACCAGTTTACCCTAGAGATGATAAAGAGAAAGTTGAAATGGAGCATGTTTTATCTCAAGTAAATCATCTATATATGAAAGAGGAGAACTCATTTGCTCTAAATACTATATTTAGGCTTCCATATAACATCCATACAAGATCGGCTAACTCGAAGCATCTTATGGAGATAAGTCAAAACCATGACCCTATCTGGATAAATACAGTTGATGCAAAAAGACTCGGATTTAAAAGAGGCGATGCTATAAAAGTTAGGATCCAAGATACCGTAACGGGTAATGATACAGGTTATTTTATAGCTATGGCGGTTCCTACTGAGGGTGTTTTACCAGGAACTCTAGCTTGTTCTCACCATGCTGGTAGATGGAAGCTTGTAAACTCTGTAAATATACCTAATGGTGTAAGTGATGGCAAGATACTACCAAATAAAGCAGCAAGAGACTTAAACAGTAAGTCATTTGTTGATGAGGCGGTTGAGGGTGCTGGAAAAGAGGGCGGTCAAACTGCTATAGATGATTATAATGGTACTACAGGGCTAAATAGCTTTGGTATCCCTGTTGCAGAAGTATCTATGGATGGTAAGATAGGTAAGCTCAAATATACTGAGGGTATCAAGCCATTTAAAGCTGCTAGATTTGCACACTATAACCGCGATTCGGGCAATATCTGGTGGGATGGACTAAGTGGTGCATGGCAAAATGCTGTTGCTTCACCTCACCCAGACCCAATCTCTGGTATGCACTGTTGGCACCAAAAAGTTCTACTAGAAAAAGCGGGGCCAAACGACACTATCGGTGATGTATTTGCAAACTACGATGCTAACTTTAAAGTCTATCAAGGGTGGAGAGATAAACTTACTCGTGGGCTAGATGAGAACTCTACAACTCGTCGTCCTAAAACACTAAAAAGACCATGGGTTCGTCTGACTGATGAAGCATGGGAGGTCAATATAAGACCATAGCTAAATGCCTACGGGCATTTAGTAGCTAGCTAATATATACTTTATCATTAGCATAAAAGTTGAGCTATACCCCACATCACTACTATACAGCTTGCCGTTTTTATCATATATCATAATAGTCGGAAAAACCTTTATATTAGAACTATTTGCAAGATTGCCATCTCTATCGTTATAGACTAAAAAACTTAACTCTTTTGAGTCCATATACTCTGCTATATCTTCATCGTTTTTTGAGCTTACTGCTATACTTAGCACATTGAGGTATTTTGCTAAAAAATCAATATTGCTAGAGGTTAGTTTACATATAGGACACCATGTTGCCCAAAAATATACAATAGTAGGGCGGTCATTTTTTATAGTGTAAGTGGCACCATCTATAAGTGTTAAGGTATCTATGTTAAGGCTTTGTTGATTTAAATCTTGTGATCTTGTGTAGCTTATAGCATTGCTGATTAAAAAAAGAGCCACCACTATAAAAAGCAGCTCTTTTAGGTATTTTTTCATAGCTTTTAGATAAATACCTTGCTAAGCATAAAGTATATAGAGCTACTTAGTATCGCGGTCGTAGGGAGTGTAAATATCCACGATAAAACTATAGCTCTTAGTGTGCTTTTTTGGACACTTGCTCCAGGTTCTGCTACCATAGTACCAGCTATAGAGCTTGAGACTATGTGGGTTGTACTAACTGGAGCATGTGTGATATTTGCTAAGAGTATAGTCACCATAGATACAGCTTGTGAGAGGGAGCCTTGCATATAGCTAATAGGCTGAGTCCCTATCTTTTCACCTATGGTTACTAAAACTCTTTTATACCCTATCATAGTCCCTAGCCCAAGAGAGAGTGCAACTGCTATGATAACCCATTTTGGGACATATTCTGAGTCAGATAGTAGCACTTTTCTCTGTATAGATATATACTCTTTTTTATCTTTTTGTGAAGCAGGAAGAGTCTTTTCAAATTGTTCAAAAAAGTTATTTGAGCAGAGTATAGCGGTGTGTACTCTCCATCTATCTGATTCACTAAGAGCAGAGTATGACTCTATCCCATCTAGTTTTTTGGCTATAAAAGATGTAGTCTCATACACTTGATTTATGCTACACTCAACTATCTCATTTCTTGCCTTTAGAGGAGTTCTTAGAGTGTTGTTATCTATAAGTGAGTCGAGTTCTAGTTTGTTATCTTTGTAGTACTTTGCAAGATTTTGTGCACTATCGTGAACTTGAAGTATTTTATACTGTTTTGACTCCATATTTAGTGCATAGTATGATGGAAGTATCCCCATAAGTATGATCATAATGATACCCATACCCTTTTGTCCATCATTTGAGCCATGAGCAAAACTAACCCCAGCACCTGTAGCAATGATACCCATTCGCATCCAAAAGTTAGGTCTTTTTCTTTTGGTTTCACTCTCTGGAGATTTATAAAACTTTTGAGTTGTTATATATTTTCTAGATAGCCACATAAAGAGATACCCACCACCAAAACCTACTAGTGGAGATAGTGCTAAAGCTCCTAGTATGATATAGACTACACTCCAGTTGATGCTTTGTGCTAACTCAAAACCATTCATCACACCAAAGATGGCACTCACTCCTATAAGTGAGCCAATAAGCGCATGTGAGCTTGATGTTGGGAGTCCAAAGTACCATGTAGAGAGGTTCCAGATCATAGCCGATAGTAGAAGTGAAAATATCATAACAAGTGTCGCACTCTTATCGGATGAGACTAAAACATCAAGTGGTAAAAGATGAACTATAGTATAAGCTACACCAATTCCACCAATCATAACACCCAAAAAGTTCATGATTCCAGACATCAAGACGGAGTTTCTTGCATCTAGTGAGTTTGTATAGACTATCATCGCTATAGCATTAGCGGCATCGTGAAAGCCATTTATAACTTCATAAAATAGTGCTATGAGTAAAGAGATACAAAGAAGTACAACCGTGAGAGTGCTAACATCGCTTAGAGCATCAAGAAGGGTTGGCATAAGAGGTGAGTTATCCTTATTTTTTGAGGATTATACAACAATAAAGCTAAAAAAGCTTACTTCAAGTAAGCCTTTATAATCTTTTGTTCTTCAAGTGGTCTATCACCACCACGTTGCCCTGAAGTTTTGATATTATTTAGTTTTTTTAGTGTATCAAATGAGCCTTTGGTAATCTCGCCAAATATCGTATGGCGCCCATTTAACCAAGGAGTTGGTGCTGTAGTTATAAAAAACTGACTGCCATTTGTGTGTGGTCCGCGATTTGCCATAGCTACTATACCAGCTCTATCAAAAACCTTATCTTTAAACTCATCTTTAAAGTCTCTTTTCCAGATACTTCTGCCACTCATACCAGTTCCAGTTGGATCGCCACCTTGAACCATAAAGTCTTTTATAATACGGTGAAATAAAACACCATCATAATAACCATCTTTTATGTGGGTTGTAAAATTTTCAACCGCTAGTGGAGCTATATCTTCATAAAAAACTATCTCAATATCACCTTGAGTAGTCTCTAAAACTGCTGTTGTTACTTTATCTGCCATTAAAAGTGTAGATATTGCTATAAAAAAAGTAAATATAATTTTTTTCATGATTTGCCTTATAGTAAGAAAAAAAGTAAGAGATTCTACTAGCATAAGCTAGTAGATATTATATAAAAGTGAAGGGTTATTTACCAGCTTCTACACGGTCTTTTAAGCTTTTACCAGCTTTAAATTTTGGGACCATTTTATCTTTTGTTGTATAAGTTTTATCAGTTCCTGGAACTTTTCCACTTTTACCTTTTTGTAAAGATGTCTCAAAGCTTCCAAATCCAACTAAAGAGACAGACTCTTTTTTTGCTAATGCAGAAGTTATAGCGTCTGTAAATGCTCTTATAGCATTTTCAGCTTCGATTTTTGTTTTATAATCACCGCTTGCTTGTACCAGTTCAACGAATTGAGCTTTATTCATAAGTTCACCCTTGCGTAGTTTTAGTAAAACTTTCTTATCAAACATAGAGATATTAAGAAAATTTATTAAGACATACTTTAATATCTATTTGCTTAAACTTTTCTTCTTTTTAGTAAAAATATCAAAAAATACTCCTATTTTGTGACTTTTTAGTATATTTTTTAACCCAAATGCTCCACCTAGGAGTTTTGAGGGGATAAAGTATTTGCTATATTTACTTTGGCTATCTATCGATAAAAAGACATCTTCTAGAGCATCTCGCTCTTTTTTAGTGAGCATTCCCATTTAGTTTTGTTCCTTAAGGTTGTTTATTTTTCTAACTGCTCTGATTATCTCTTCATCACTAAGTTCACCAAGCATTTTCATAACAACAGTAGCAGCTTGTGGCTTTGCACGACCAAGTTTCCAATCCTGATAGGTTCTCATGGAGATGCCAAGCATTTGTGCCATATCTTTTAGAGATATCTTCTTGCCGTTGTTTTTTGACTCAAGTGAGTTGTGAAGTATGTTAAAGAGATCTTCAATTTGCATAAATAAAATAATACGGAAAATATACTTAAATAAACATTTATACGATTTAAATATAACTAAAAATGTATGTATAAATGTGTATCAAGTATAAAAGATATGATTTATCAATTATTATAGTATATTTATATATTTAAATACACGGAAAACCGTATATATTTTAGATAGAAAAATATTAGATATAGGTAGAAAATGGGGTTATTTTAATTTGACTTTTTTGGTAGTTGGAGATAGGGTAGCATAGTCACCTTTTATATCGATATGAAAAGGCTTATAGTTGCGGAGTGTTGTTTTGTAGTTTAGCTCTTCGTTGTTTGGCAGTATAAAGATTATGTTGTTTATACCATCTATATTGCCCTGTATATCGACTTTTGCACTAAGCGAACTTTGAGATATTAGCTCTATATTTTTCTTAAGCTCATTTATCTCTTGATTTAGCTTTGGCTCATCTTGTGGGTTGTTTCTTTTGGCATCTTGTAGTTTTTCTCTATGCTCATCTAGCTCTTGTTTTAAAAAGGTTACTTTACTTAAAAGAGTCGGTATATCGCGGTAGTTTATCTTAAAGGTGTTATTCTCACCGCTTATGCTTTTTATGGTAATGGAGTTTGATGCAAAAACTTTTAGGTTGTGTTTAACCCTTTTTATAGTTACATTTTCGCCGTATACCGCTCCACCTAAAGAGTCGTTTATGGTTATATTTGTAGCATATACAACTCCACCCTCAAGAAGATTTATGGTCGCCTCGTGACATCTAAGTAGCCCTTTGTGTCTGTTGATGTTGGCATATTTTGCCTCTTGATAAGACTCTTTATGGGTTGCACCTTCTATGATTAGTTCATTTGCTTTTATTGTTGATTTTGCACCTATGTGACCATTTATATGCACTTTATAGGAGACAAGCTCAACTCCATCACCGACACTATCTAGATTTGTATCATCTTGTGCTACTATAACCTCGATACTGTTACTCTCAGCTTTAGCTAGTTGCTTTTGTAGTCTTGAGATGGTTTGTAGTTTTACTTTGTTATCTACATAAAAACTCTTCTCATCTAGCACCACAAACCCTTTTAGTCTGCTTTTGTAGATTTTTTGGTTACCTTTTTCTACTATCTCTATAGACCTCTCATCAACCTCACTAGTTATATCTTTTTTATGAATAGCACTATCGCTAGTTATGATACTACCAAATATATCAAGTCCATTTCTACCCGCAGTTGGTTTTTCATATATTGCTAAAACCTCATTAGCATCGACCTCTATAAGCTCCATATCTTCTTGTTTTTTCTCTAAAAAAAATAGCTCTAATCCACCATTTGCACCAGATTCGCTCTCTAGGGTTTTGATTAGTGGTAGTTTTAGTGGTTTTGTAAACTTGCCACCATATAGGTGTTTTATAAATATCTTTAAGTTTTTTATCATCTCATCATCAAAAAGATTTACTAAGATCTTATTTTGGGCTTTTATCTGATTTAGCTCTAAGATAAGAGCTCTATAAAGCTCTCTAGCACTAAACTTATCATACGGTAGCTCCGAGCTAGGTAGGAGTATGATACTAGCACTAGTTTTAGTAGTTGAGATATCTAGTTTATACTCTAGTTTTATGGAGCTAGGGTTAGTTTTTTGTATAGCTATAGTGTGGAGTTGCTTAAACTCTACATGCTCATCTATCATCTTTTTACTATCGCTTAGATAGCCGTGGGTGTCGTCATTATAAAGAACATATTCAGGCTCTTTTATAGTTTTTATATATGTGTCACTCTTGTGTAGTTTAAAAAAAAGAGTAGAGCTATCTAGCTGCTCATCTTTGGCTAGTTTTTCTATTTGAGCTGATATTTGCGATGTTTTTAGAGTCTTAATAATCAATCAAATCGCCATAGTCGTATTTTGTAGGGTCAAGATATAGCTTAGTATCTTTTTGGATTATCCGCTCATCTGTATCATAAGACTCTAAAAATCTTCTTTTTATAATTTTTCTTTGCTCTTTACTTAGCTCTAGAGTTTTGAGGTACTCTTTTAGCTCAACCAAAGCAAAATTTTCATCGCTTTGTATAGTTTTAATCGTCTCTATTTTTTGGCTCTCTAGCTCATCTTTTTCAAGTTTTAATTTTTTATTGACAAGTTCAAGTATATTTTTTAGCTGTTGATCTTTTGTGTGGTGGATCTGCTCTATCCTCTCTCGCTCCTCTATAAGGAGTTGCTCTTTTTGCTCTATAACTCTATCTAGTTTTGCTTCAAGATGGGCTATTTTTGATTTTAAAAAGCGGTTCTCTTTGGCATAGAGATTTATTACAGTCGCTACACTAACTTTTGGTCTAGATATATCTTGTGCGATTTGAGGCTCTTGTTTGTCTATGATAAATATCTCACCATCTTCGCTTATGTAGTCTAGTTTTTTATCTTTTATCTTTGATTTTAGTAGTTCATGAGATATTTTATACTTTTTTGAGTACTCATTTAGGGTTAGTTTCATAGCTTTATCTCGCAATATCTTTATTTTTGTAATTTTATCATATTTTAAATTTTATACTATAATTTCAAAAAAATAATATATAAAGAGTTGTGTATGGGAATTTTGAGTATCGTAAAAAGTGGTGTTTTATTTGGCGAGGATGTTTTAAAAGTTTATGAGTATGCAAAAGCAAACAGTTTTGCACTTCCTGCTATAAATGTTGTAAATAGCGATAGTATAAATGGTGTTTTAGAAGCGGCTGCTAAGGTTAATTCACCTGTTATTTTACAGTTTAGTAACGGTGGGGCTTCTTATTTTGTAGGTAAAGGGGTTAAAAATGATAACGAAAGAGCTGCTATTGCAGGGGCTATAGCAGGGGCTAGATATGTTCATCAGATGGCTAAACTTTATGGTGTAGCTGTGATTCTTCATACAGATCACGCAGCTAAAAAGCTACTCCCTTGGATAGACGCACTACTTGATGCTTCAGAGGCAAACTTTAAAGAGCATGGCTATCCACTCTTCTCATCTCATATGTTAGATCTATCTGAAGAGAGTTTAGAGGAAAATATCGCTATAAGTAAAAAGTATCTTGAGCGAATGAGCAAGATAGGTATGCATTTGGAGATAGAGCTAGGTGTCACAGGCGGAGAGGAAGATGGGGTGGATAATACAAATGTCGACAACTCACTTTTATATACTCAACCAGAAGATGTAGCCTATGCATACAAAGAGCTTAGCCAAATCTCGCCAAACTTTACAGTTGCAGCATCTTTTGGAAATGTCCATGGGGTATATAAACCAGGAAATGTAGTATTGACCCCAAAAATACTAGACAACTCACAAAAGTATGTAGAAGATAAGTTTAAAACCAAAGCTAAGCCGTTAAACTTTGTATTTCACGGTGGTTCAGGCTCAAGCCAAGATGAGATAAGTGAAGCTATAAGCTATGGTGTTATAAAGATGAACATAGATACAGATACTCAGTGGGCTTCGTGGAGTGGTGTTAAAGAGTACTATGAGAAAAACAGAGGCTATCTTCAAGGTCAAATAGGTAACCCTGAGGGTGAAGATAAGCCAAATAAAAGCTATTATGACCCTAGAAAATGGTTAAGAGAGGCTCAGAAAAGTTTAGCTAGTAGAGTAGAAGAGGCATTTGCTAATCTAAATGCACTCAACAAAAACTAAATGGATAAGGTTTTTAGTAAACCTATAAAAAAACAGTTTGAGTTTGATGAAGAGGTAGCAGCGGTATTTGATGATATGTTAAAGCGGAGTGTCCCTTTTTATGAGGAGGCTCAAAAGCTTACACTGTTTTTTGCTCAAAAATATCTTCAAGATGGTGGAGTAGCTTATGATCTTGGTTGCTCTACCGCTTCAACCCTTATAGCACTAAGTAAAAAAGTACCTAAAAACACTAAACTCATAGGGTTAGATAACTCAAAAGCTATGTTAGATACTGCTAGAAAAAAGTGTGAAGCTTATGGGGCAAATGTTATGCTTTGTGATGCCGATATACTAACTTTTGATTATGAGTTAAGTGATGTTTTTATAAGTAACTATACACTTCAGTTTATCCGCCCACTAAAAAGAGAAAAGTTTGTTAAAAAGATATCAGCTTCACTAAAAGAGGGTGGTATTTTTATATTTAGTGAAAAAGTTGTCTCTATCCACCCAAAGCTACATAAAGATCTTATAGAGTGTTATCATGAGTATAAAAAAACTCAAGGCTATAGTGAGTTTGAGATAGCCCAAAAAAGAGAAGCACTAGAGAATGTCCTTATCCCTTATAGCGAAGAGGAAAATATCAATATGGCGAGAAACTCAGGTTTTAGTCACTGCGAAGTTATTATGAGATGGGCAAACTTTGCTACATTTATAGCTATAAAATAGTATTTTAAGGGTACATTTAACATAATCTGCTTTAATTTCACAAATTTTAAGGAGAAACAATGAAGAAAAATATACTTTTAGCTCTAGTTTTAGTGGCTATCTTAGCAGGGTGTAGCGATTCAGATACTAAAGGATCAGAACAAGTTGCTACAAAAAGTGTAACTAAAAACGATAGTGCTAAAGAGTCACTTAAAGCAACTGTAGATGAGGTGGCTAGTACATCAAAAAGTATAGTAGAAGATGCGGCTAAAGTTGCAAATGAAGTTGTAGATGAGATGGTAGAGGTATCACAAAATGCGGCAGAAGAGGCAACCAAAATAGCTAATGAAGTTGCAGAAACATCACAAAATGTAGTTGTGGATGTACTAAAAACAGCTAATGATGTTTTAGGTGACACTACTCAAGCAACACAAAATATTGTAGAAGATTCAACTAAAGTGGCAGATGAGGCTAAAAGTGAAGTAAAAAGTGCTATAAATGTTGCTAGTACACTAAAAGCATGTGTAGGTTGTCACGGTTTAGATGGCTCTAAAAACACCATGGTAGCGGGTGATGGTATCCCTAACACTATGAGCAAAGCAGAGCTTAAAGACTCGCTAAACGGCTATGCTTCAGGTTCACTAAATAAATTTGGTAAAGGTGCTTTAATGGTTAGTTTTGCTAAAAATCTAACTCCAGAGCAGATAGATGCCATAGCTGAGGCTTGGGGTAAATAGTTTTTTACTCACACTCTTTAGTAGGCTCATCTGAGCTAAAGAGTTGTTTTGTTTTTTCAACCGTAGTATTTGCAACTTTTTTAGTTGTTCTTACTACAGTGTTAAACCCTTTTTTTGCTCCACTTTTCATCTCATCATAACTTATAAAATCATCTTTGCCGCACTCATTGTGGTAGTAGCCTTGTGCATCGTAGTACTCATCACACTCGCTATAGTACTTAAGTGAAACTCCATGTTTGTTAAAGCATCCACTAAAAAAGATGAGTATAAAAATTGGCAGGATATATTTTAGGGTTCTCATAACTTTAGCTCTAGCAAAAACTATACCTTAAAACTCTCTTTTGTTTTACAGTAGCTAGTTAAAAAACACTTTTCACATTCGGGATTTTTTGCTTTGCAGATATACCTACCAAACAAAACCATAGCTTGGTGGAGTGTATGAAGGTCGGTTTTAAAGAGTTTGCTTAGTGTGGCTTCTGTTTGAATGGCAGTTTTGTCACTACTTAAACCTAGCCTATGTGAGACTCTAAAGACATGAGTATCTACCGCCATAAGGTTTGCTCCAGTGTACTCTATCATCACAACATTTGCAGTTTTTTGCCCAACTCCTGCTAGAGTCGCTAACTCTTTTGCTACAAGAGGGATATTTGAGTCATAAACTTCTACAACCCTTTTTGCCATCTCTATAAGGTTTTTTGCTTTGTTGTTAAAAAATGAACAGGTGTTAATAAGAGCTTTTACATCCTCAAGCTCTGCTTTAGCTAGTGAAGTTACATCGCCAAATCTCTCAAATAGAGCGGGTGTTATGATATTTACCCGCTTATCTGTACACTGAGCCGAGAGCATAACAGCAACTAAAAGTTCATAGAGATTTTTATAATTAAGCTCAGTTATAGCACCAGAGTAGTTTTGTAAAAACAACTCTTTTATAGCTAGAGCCTCTTTTTTTGTAGCTTTTTTCATAGGCGAAGCTTACTCTAACATTGTTTAATAACTACCTAAATATCTTTTAAAACATTTCGTATAGATAGTTTATAGGCAACAAAAATCACTAATGGCCATAAGCTAAGCCATGCTATTGCACTTAAATATTCCATATTTTCTCCTAGTAGTTGTGTCCATCAGCAGACTCTATCTCATCTTTTGTTATCTTAACTCTATCCATCGACCACCAAGCTAGAGCGATATAGCCAAGTACAAAAGGTACCATAAGCGAAGCATAACTCATAGCTACAAGTGTGTAGTGGCTCCCAGATGAGTTCATGATGCTAAGTGAGCTTTGTAAGTCATAAGTAGATGGGTAGTATGCGGTGTTATTAAAACCTACACTTATCAAGAGTGAGGTGACACTTAAGACTACACCAACACCACCTATTTTGATACAGCAAGTTTTTTTAAATGTTATGGTGTTAAAAACAGAAGCACCAACCATGATAACACCTGTGATAAATGCTATAAAAAGATATGGCATCTCTAAGAAGTTGATAAAGTATTTGTATTTTTGCATAAATACAACTCCATACTCATCTATAGCAAACCCCTCTTTGGTAAATATCCAAACTAAAAACGATAAGAAAAAGAGTAAAAATAGAGCCATATCTATCTTGATAGACTCAAACGCCCTCTCTTTGATAGGCTCATAATCTATGGTGTTAAGATAATACATCGCCCCGCTAAGTCTTGCTAAAAACACAAGAGCTAAACCCAAAAGATAGTTAAAAGGGTTAAGTAGTGCCTCTAATCCACGAAGATCATTTTGCCAGTGTACAAAAAAGTTAGAATCAAGGCTAAACTCACTCCCACTAAAAAATGTACTAATAGCAGCACCTAGTAAAAACACACCTAAAGTACCATTTATATATAAAAAGTACTCATATGTTTTTTGACCCAAAAAGTTATTTGGTTTTAGTCTAAACTCATAACTAACAGCTTGAATGATAAAACAAAAAAGTATCCCAAGCCAAACCCAGTAAGCTCCACCAAAACTAGTCGCATAAAAGAGTGGAAAAGCGGCAAATAAAGCACCGCCAAACAAAACTAATGTAGTAAAACCAAGCTCCCATTTTCTACCTATCGCATTTATAAGCATCGTTTTTTCTAGCTCATTTTTACTTAGTTTAAAGATGAGCGATTGCCCACCTTGTACAAACATTATAAAAACAAAAAGACCACCTATAAGTGAGACTACTATCCACCAATATTGTTGCAAAGTAAGCAACTCAAAATCACCAAATCCTACCATTTTACTCTCCTATCTTTGGACCAATTTTTATCTGTTTAGTCATTATTTTTATCTCTGCTATTAGGAGTGTTGTAAATAAAAAAGCAAACATAAAAAAGCTAAACATAACATTTGAACTAGCTATATGAGTAGCAGCAACACCAACGGGCATCAAATCTTGAATCGCCCAAGGTTGTCTTCCAACTTCAGCCACAACCCACCCAGCTTCACCTGCTATATAGACTAGCGGTAAACTCCAAAAGGCACTCTTTAAAACCCACTTATGGTTTGTGATATCTTTTTTCATAACAAAAAATAAAACTAGCACAAACATCACCAAAAACCATCCGCCAAGCCAAACCATAATATGAAATGAGTAAAATGTAGTCGCAATAGGTGGAATAATATCTTCAGCTTTTTTAAGATGTCCGTACCCAAAATATGGCATATACTCTAAAAGTCGCTCATGTGCTTGTTTAGCCCCTAGCTCATTTGAGATTTTTTTTGCCTCTTTGTACTCCTCTAGAGCCGATATAGCTATCTTCCCTTTTTCTATCTTGCTAGTGGCACTCTCAATGTTGTACTTATCATTTCCATAGACAAAATCCTCTAAACCACCACTATAAGCACTTAAATCGTGCTCACCTAAAAGAGCTAGTAGGTAAGGGATTTTTAGCTCTAAAAGGTAGGGATTTAGCTCATCTTGTAGTTTTTTCTTAGGGTTTAGTACCCCAAATGCTACAACTCCAGCCCCCTCTTCACCTTTGTAAAGCCCCTCCATAGCAGCTAGTTTTACAGGCTGTTTTTGAGCAACTTGATAAGCAGACTCATCTCCGCTGATGGCTAAAAATAGAGATGTTATCAAGCCAAAAGTAGCACCTATAATCATAGATCGTTTAGCAAATAATACTTCTCTGTTTCTAAGTAGATACCAAGCACTAATCGCTACAACAAAAACCCCAGCTGTTACAAAGCCACTAGCTATGGTGTGTAAAAACTTACTAATAGCAACAGGTGAGAAAAGTACATCCCAAAAATTTACCATCTCATTTCTTATGGTGTTTGGATTAAAACTCATACCTGTTGGAAACTGCATCCATCCATTTGCTACAAGTATCCATAAAGCAGATAGATTTGAGCCTATGGCAACTAGCCAAGTTGAGAGTAGATGAAACCCTTTACCTACTTTATCCCACCCAAAATACATAACTGCAAAAAATGTACTCTCCATAAAAAAGGCTAATATCCCCTCAACTGCAAGTGGAGCTCCAAAGATATCACCAACAAACCAGCTATAGTTTGCCCAGTTTGTACCAAACTCAAACTCCATAATAATCCCAGTAGCAACACCGATGGCAAAATTTATAGCAAAAAGTCCCATCCAAAACCTTGTTGTTTTTTTCCAAAAATCACTACCAGTTTTTACATATATACTCTCCATAATAGCAACGATAAATCCAAGCCCAAGAGTGAGTGGCACAAAAAGCCAATGGTACATCGCAGTTAGTGCAAACTGCGCTCTACTCCAATCAACTAAACTATCTTCCATGATAACTCCTTAGTTATTTAGTCTTATATTTTTATATACAAAATCAGCTCTCTCTTGCGGTGTTTTGTACTCTGTTTTAAAACTCTTATCCCACACTAAGCACTTTAAAAAGAGTAAAATTACTACAAGTTTTATGAGGATTATCTTCCAGAGAGTTTTTCCAACACTCATATTCTTAAACCCGTCGTAGTAGAAGTAAAACAATCCTCTAAGACTCATAAAAACTCCTCTTTAAATCGATTCATTTTTAACCTTTTGTCATAAATTTGGCAGAATAATAACGAACATATGTTCAATTGTCAATATAAAATAATCAATAATAATAATTTTTATCAAAATTGTTTATATTCGTAACATCTATATTATCTAAGAGTTTTTAACGGTATTTTGCTATAATGAAAAAATTTAAATCTAGGTTAAGCTATGGGAAGAGTAAAAACCAAAAGAGAGTTATCTTTTAAGCCAAAATATAGATATTTTGCTCCAGATGAGCCTAGTAGTGGCAAGGTAAAATTGCTTCATGAGGAGATCGAGGCTCTGTTTTTGATCGATTATCAAGAGCTATATCAAGAAGATGCCGCCATAAAGATGGGGGTCTCTCGCCCAACTTTCTCTAGAATTATAAAAAGTGCTAGAACTAAAGTTGCAACAGCACTTATAGGCGGTAAAGGGCTGATTATAGATGATGAGAAAGATGATTTTACTATAGCTTTTATATGTGATGATCCCAAAGAGTTTGGTGCTTTATCGATTCGTGCTAAACATATAGTTATAGCTAACATAGATGAGCAGAGTATAAAAAATATAAAAATAGTACAAAATCCTCTTAGTGATTTATCGTTAAAACCGAGTATGATCTTGCCTAATCTTTTAGAGAGGTATGGTGTAAATTTTTTTATAACTAGTAGAGTTGGAGAGGGTTTAAAAAACTCACTTTTAGCTTATGGGATTTTTGCTATATATAAAGATAGTATAGATAAAGAGTCTATAAAAAATCTCTCTATTTATTAACCATTTATATAACATTACTAAAATGGTGAGAAATTAATTTTTTAGGATTAAGATGAGAAGATTTATGAGAGTAGCAGTAGCTACAATGGCTTTTTCAGTTTTAGCTAATGCACAAACTTTGGTTACTGTAAATGGTACAGCTATAACCTCTGAGGATGTTGAAAAAGAGTTGATGGTTGCAACTCAAGGTAGAGCGGGGCAGATCCCAGCTGATAAGCAGGGTGAGTTTAGGCAACAAGTTTTAGAACAACTCATAGCTAGAGAGCTAGTTTATGATGATGCTAAAAAGAGTGGAATCTTAGAGAGTGCCGAGTATAAGGCAAGATACGATGAGGTGATGGAGCGAATCCAAAAAGAGGTAGCTCTTCAGATTTGGCAAAAAAGAGAGATAGATAAGATAAAAATCTCTCAAAAAGATCTAAAAGACTACTACGATAAAAACAAAGTTGAGTTTGCTGAAGAGGAGAGTGTAAATGCTAGACATATTTTGGTTGCAGATGAGGCGGCGGCAAAATCTCTTATAGCTGAGCTAAAACCACTAAAAGGTGATGAGCTTAAAAACAAGTTTATGGAGTTAGCAAAAGCTAAATCTACTTGTGCAAGTGCATCTGATGGTGGAAACTTAGGCTATTTTACAAAAGAGCAGATGGTTCCAGAGTTTAGCAACAAATCTTTTGGTATGAAAAAAGGTGAGATGACACTTGAGCCTGTTAAGTCACAGTTTGGTTACCATATCATATATGTAGAAGATAAAAAGCCAAAATCGACAATCTATTTTGATGATGCAAAAGTGATGATAGAGCAAAGACTAAAGATGGATAAAGCAAAAGATATCATCTTCTCAAAGATGAGTGAACTAGAGAAAAAAGCTACTATTAAACAACAATGAAACTAGAGCTACCATCTAGCATAACAAAAATAGAGTTAGATGGTAGAGATTTTTATATAAAAAGGGACGACTTAGTTGATCCCTACCTCTCAGGCAACAAGTTTAGAAAGCTATATGCACTCATTAAAACCCCAAAACAAAACCTAAAAAGAGTTATATCATACGGCGGAACACAATCAAATGCGATGTTATCTATCGCCTATATGTGCCATAAAAAAGGGTGGGAGTTTACCTACTACACAAAACCGATAAGTAAAACTCAAGAGATTTTAAATGGTGGAAACTACAAAAAAGCACTTGAGTTTGGTATGAAACATATCCAAGTATCATTAGATGAGTATAAAGAGTATATAAGCTCACTTAGGTTTAACCTCGATCCTTTTACATTTGTAGTCGATCAAGGTGGTGCCATAAAAGAGGCTAAAGAGGGGCTTAAAGTCTTAGCAGATGAGATAAAAGAGCTAAGTTTTAGCTCCCTTGCCTCGCCTTCAGGCACAGGAACTACAGCACTTTTTTTAGCAACTTCGTTGCCAAAACATAAGGTCTATACTATCCCTTGCATAGGAGATGAGGCATACTTAAGGCAAGAGCTTGAAGCACTTAGTCCCATCCCACCAAATCTATCGATACTAAAACCAAAAAAGAAGTACCATTTTGCAAAACCGTATGTTGAGTTTTTAGAGATCTACCATAAGCTTTTAGGCTTAGGTGTTGAGTTTGACTTGCTATATGCCCCTAGTTTATGGTTGGCACTACTTGAGCAAACAGATGAGGATATACTATATATACATAGCGGGGGAGTGTATGGAAACACTACTATGTTAGCTAGATACACTAAAAAAGGTATATATGTTTAAGCTAAAACTACTTGACAACACTACACTCAAGTTGATATAATTACGGCTAAAGAAAAAACAAAATAAGGATACAAAATGGATAATATATTTGAAAAACTAACACACAATATGACTCAAGCGATAGAGTCTTCGGTCTCTTTAGCACTATATAATAAAAATCAAGAGGTAGAACCACTCCACTTTTTATGGGCGATGCTTAGCAACTCAGACTCACTTTTAAACCAGATGTTAAATAAGATGAACAAAGATAAAGCAGCAATAGAGCTTGAAGTAAAGAGTTTAGCGGCCAAACTACCAACATCTTCTAGTGTAAGCAAAGAGTCTATGAGGCTCTCAAGAGCTTTTGTATCTTCACTTGAAAAAGCTATGGGGCTTATGACTAAAAATGGGGATAGCTTTTTAGCGGTAGATACATACTTGCTATCTAGTTTAAAAGATGAGCCTTTTAGTGGAGTGCTAAAAAAATACCTAGATATATTAGAGTTAGAGAAAAACCTAGTACAAAGTAGAGGTGGGGCAAAGATAGAGTCACAAACTGCCGATGAGACTTTAGAATCGCTAGAAAAATATGGAGTTGATCTTACAAAAGAGGCACAAGAGGGTAAATTATCGCCTGTTATAGGTAGAGATGAGGAGATAAACCGTATGATGCAAATCCTTATCAGAAAAACCAAAAATAACCCAATGCTCTTAGGTGAACCAGGGGTTGGTAAAACTGCTTTAGTTGAGGGATTAGCTCAGCGGATAAGCCAAAAAGAGGTGCCACTCTCACTTCAAAACAAAAGAGTTATAGCACTAGATATGAGTGCTTTGATAGCGGGTGCAAAATACCGCGGGGAGTTTGAGGATAGGCTAAAAGCAGTTATAGATGAGGTTAAAAAAAGTGGCAATGTCATACTCTTTATAGATGAGATCCACACTATAGTTGGAGCGGGAGCTAGTGAGGGGAGTATGGATGCGGCAAATATCCTAAAACCAGCATTAGCTAGAGGTGAGCTTCACACTATAGGTGCTACAACTCTAAAAGAGTATAGAAAATACTTTGAAAAAGATATGGCACTTCAGAGAAGATTTTTACCTATTAGTGTAGATGAGCCAAGTGTAAATCAATCTTTGCAGATACTAAGAGGTATAAAAGATAGGCTTGAGGCTCACCACAATGTAAATATAACCGATAGTGCTTTAGTTTCAGCAGCTAAGCTCTCAGATAGATATATAGCAGATAGATTTTTACCAGATAAAGCGATAGACCTTATAGATGAAGCAGCAGCAGAACTTAAGATGCAAATAGAGTCCGAGCCACATGCACTCTCTCAAGCAAAGATTAAGATATCAGAACTAAGAGTAGAGCAAGAGGCACTTAAGATGGAAGAGAGTGTGGCAAATACCAAAAGGCTAGATGAGATAAAAAAAGAGTTAGCCGATGAGGAGGAGAAGCTAAGAACTCTTGAGTCACAATTTAGTAATGAAAAGGCGATATTTGAAGGTATCGCAACCATAAAAAACGATATAGAGGCAAAAAAAAGAGAGGCACAGTTAGCTAAAAATAGCTCAGATTTTAACAAAGCAGCAGAGATAGAGTATGGGCAAATCCCAGCACTTTTGGCAAAAGAGAGTGAGCTAAATGAGTCATGGGATAGGATGAAAAAAGAGGGGACACTACTTAAAAATAGTGTAGATGAGGAGTCTATAGCTTCGATTGTATCGAGATGGACAGGGATCCCAGTAACTAAAATGCTCCAGAGTGAAAAAGACAAGATACTTAACATCGAAGATGAGTTAAACAAAGATGTAATAGGGCAAGATAGAGCAACTCACGCCGTAGCAAGGGCTATAAAACGAAACAAAGCAGGGCTTTCAGATGTAAATCGACCAATAGGTAGCTTTTTGTTTTTAGGACCAACGGGTGTTGGTAAGACTCAAACTGCTAAAACTTTAGCTAAGTTTTTATTTGATAGCACTGATGCTATGGTTAGGATAGATATGAGTGAATATATGGAAAAACACTCAGTTAGTAGGCTAGTTGGAGCAGCCCCTGGGTATGTCGGCTATGAAGAGGGCGGACAATTAACAGAGGCGGTGAGACGAAAACCATACAGTGTTGTGCTTTTTGATGAGGTGGAGAAGGCTCACCCAGATGTTTTTAATGTACTTTTACAGGTTTTAGACGATGGAAGGCTAACTGATAATAAAGGTGTCACGGTTGATTTTACAAATACGATCATAATCTTAACTTCAAACATAGCAAGTGCAAGGATAGTTGAGGAGAAAGATAATCCAGAGCTAGACAAAATAGTCTTAAACGAACTCAAAAACTACTTTAGACCAGAGTTTTTAAACCGCCTTGATGATATTGTCACTTTTAATGCTCTAGGTAAAGAGCAAATAACAGGCATAGTCGATATCTTTTTTGCTGAGATTGCTAAAAAAGTTGAGTCTAGAGATATCAAACTAAGTTTAACTCAAGCCGCAAAAGAGTTTATAGCTGAAGTTGGTTTTGATAGTGTATTTGGGGCTAGACCACTAAAACGAGCCTTGTATGAAGTGGTAGAAGATAGACTTGCTGAGCTTATACTAGAGGGCAGGGTAGATGATGGAGCTAGTGTTGAGTTTGACTACAAAGATGGCGAAGTTGTAGCTAATCTTTAGCTTCTAACCTAACATTAAGCAATATTTTTATATTATTGCGGACTTAATTTATATAAGGATTTGGCATGAAAAGAACATACCAACCACACAATACACCTAGAAAAAGAACTCATGGCTTTAGAGCTAGAATGGCTACAAAAGGTGGAAGAGCAGTACTAAATCGCCGTCGTGCAAAAGGTCGTAAAAGATTGTCAGTTTAAATAACTTTTATATACTAAAGGAGCATAGAGAGTTCCAGTATGTATATAAAAAAGGGAAAAGTTTTCATACACCTAGTATGATACTTTTTGCACTTCCTACTCAAAACATAAAAAAAGTAGGTTTTACTGCTACTAAAAAAATAGGCAATGCAGTTATAAGAAACAGAGCAAAGCGAAGGCTTAGAGCTTTGTTTTTAGAGTTTTCCCCACAGCTAAAAGATGCTACTTTCGTTCTTGTAGCAAAAGATCACATAACTCAAGCAACTTACAGCGAACTAAAATCAGATTTTTATAAAAGCTTAACAAGGCTAAAGTGTTTAGATGTTTAGAGCATTTTTACTTAAAGTTTTAGTGTTTTACCAAAGATACTTAACACTACTTAGTTTTGGTAGTTGTAGATACTACCCAACTTGTAGTAGTTATGCAAAAATTTGCTTTGAAAAAAACTCACTTTTAAGTGCTTTTTATCACTCTTTTGTTAGAATTTTAACTTGCAATGGGCTTTTTGAGGGTGGGATTGATTATCCACTACTAGATAGACTCTCACTAAAACCAGCGAAACTAGATATAGACTCCATAGAGTATTGGTTGGTTCCAGATAAAAAAAACCGCTATTATATCATCAAAAATTTTTCATTTAAGGGCAGAATGTGTTTGACAAAATGACACCAAATCAAAGACTTATGTTAGCCGTTGCACTATCGGTTGGCTTTTTCGCACTATATACATCGATTTTTCCACCACAACTAGAGCATGAAGTATCGCCACAAACAAGCGATAGTAGTACTTTGGTTGTGCAAGATAGCACAATAGCATCTAAACAAGGTAGTGCAGAGGTGCAAAAAGATGTAGCATCATCTACTATAGTTAGCGTAAAGAGTGATAAATTTACCCTTGAAGTAGATACACTAGGTAGAATCTCATCTAAAAAGCTTCTTCAAGAGAAGTATAGCGGCTCAGATGATGCACAAGCTGAGCTTATATCGCAAGATGGACATATGCCACTTTTTATAAGATTTGCTGAACCATCACTAAACGAAGAGGCATCAAAAGTCGCTTATAGTAGTGATATATCGAGTATTGTTTTAAAAGAAAATGATGCAGCAAGAGTGGTTTTAACTCAACAATTGTCAAATCTTTTAGTAAAAAAAGAGATTGTATTTCACTCAGATGGGCATTATGATGTATCTATCTCTATGAGTGAAGATAAAAAATACTTCATCTATCTAGGCTCAAGACCGCAGATAACCAAAAAACTTTTAGCAGCTGTTGGAGCGATTGTTTATACACCAGATAATGATCTTGTAACTATAGTTGAAGATGGTGATGCAAATGAGAAGCAGATTTTTCAAAGTGTTGGTATGATATCGGCATTTGATCAGTACTTAGCAAACTTGATGTATGGTTTTTCTAAAGATACAATTATCACTTTAGACAGAGATAGAAAAAGTAACCCCGTGGTATATTTTGAGGGTAGTAAAAATATCAAATTTAACGGTTATCTAGGGCCAAAAGATTATAAAGTTCTAAATAGTATAAACCCTATGCTAACAAATGCTATCGAGTATGGATGGTTTACATTTGCCGCTAAACCACTATTTAGACTTTTATCGTTTTTACACGGTATATTTGGCAACTGGGGATGGGCTATTATCGGACTTACTATCATAGTTAGGATAGTTATGTTTCCACTTACCCATAAGGGTATGGTATCTATGCAGAAGATAAAACAGATAGCCCCGCAGATGAAAGAGCTTCAAGCAAAATACAAAGGTGATCCACAAAGGCTAAATGCCGCTATGATGGATATGTATAAAAAACATGGTGCAAATCCACTTGGTGGATGCTTCCCTATGCTTCTACAGATACCGATATTTTTTGCTATATATAGAGTCCTTTTAAATGCGGTTGAGCTTCAAGGTGCTGAGTGGATGTTTTGGGTAAATGACCTATCTCGTATGGACCCAACTTTTATACTTCCACTTTTGATGGGTGCTTCTATGTATTACCAACAAAAGCTTACACCTAGTAACTTTACAGACCCGCTTCAAGAGAAGATATTTAAATTTCTACCAGTGATATTTACTTTTTTCTTTATAACATTTCCATCAGGGCTTGTTCTGTACTGGTTTGTAAATAACCTTTTTTCTATAGCTCAACAGTTTATAGTAAATAGACAGTTTAAATCACCAGCCAAAGAGGTTGCTACAAAATGATAAAAATAGAGTCACTAACACTAGAACAAGCATATAAAGATGCAGCCGCTAAGCTAGAGTGTTCAGTAACACAGCTTAGTGTAGAGGTGGTTCAAGTCCCTAGTAGAGGTATATTTGGGTTGTTTAAGAAAAATGCTATCATAGTAGCTGCTAAGAAAAACCAAGATCCTATCCAAAAGGTTGCAACTCAAGATGAGCCAAAACCTATAGTGGAAGAAGAAGTGGTTCAAGAGCAAAAGCTTATAGTAAAAGATGAGCCAAAAATAGAGCAAAAACCTGAGCCAAAGCCACTTCAAAACAATATAAACGAGATAATTCTACCAGAGACTTTTGTAAGCACTCAAGATGAGAATATCGATGACGAGATGCAAAATATCGCAAAAGAGGTTGAGTCAGATATAAACAGACTTTTTGATCTATCGTGTTTTAGTATGAATAGAATAAATGTTAGTGTTTATGATGATAAGACACTATTTTTTGAGTTTGATGGTGAAGATGCCGCACTTCTTATAGGTAAAGAGGGCTACAGATATAAGGCTCTTTCATATATGATTTTTAACTGGGTAAACTCAAAGTATGACCTACAAATTAGACTTGAAATAGCAGAGTTTTTGAAAAATCAAGAGGAGTCGGTTTTAAAATACCTTCAAGGTGTTTATGAGAGTGTAGATAGAGACGGTAAAGCTCAAACTAAAACACTAGATGGTGTCCTTATCCAAATAGCACTAAGAGAGCTTAGAGATAGATACCCATACAAATATGTAGCTATTAGAACCACAAGAGATGGTCTTAGATACATCATCATCAATGAGAACTACTCACTCTAATGAGACTATAGTAGCTATAGCCACAGCTAGTGGTGTAGGCTCTATAGCGATAGTTCGCATAAGTGGAAACGACTCTTATGCAATAGCTCAAAAACTCACAAAAGCAAAAACTCTAGATCCCCGCTATGCAAAACTAACAAATATATATGCAAAAGATGGCTCACTTTTAGATGAGGCTATAGTTATATACTTTAAGGCTCCACACTCTTTTAGTGGCGAAGATATAGTTGAGATCCAGTGTCATGGTGGCTATATTGTCGCTACTTCTATACTTGAGGCAGCACTAGATTATGGAGCAAGGGTTGCTCTTGCTGGTGAGTTTAGTAAACGGGCTTTTTTAAATGGACGGATAGATTTAACACAAGTAGAGGCTATCGCAGCACTTATAGAGGCTAAGAGTTTAGATGCACAAAAAGTTTTAGCAAACCAGCTAAAAGGTGAACTAGGTAAGTATGTAGATGGTGTAAGAGATGAGATAATATCTATACTTGCTCATAGTGAGGTTATCATAGACTATGCAGAGGAGGATTTGCCACAAGATTTGGCAACTCAAATCGAGCAAAAACTAAAAGTTTTAGATAAAAACTTAACAAAAACTCTAAGGGTTTCAGAGTCAAGAGCAGGGCTCATGCAAGGTTTTCGTGTAGCTATAGTTGGTAAGCCAAATGTAGGTAAAAGCTCACTTTTAAACCAGCTTTTGAGTTACGATAGAGCGATAGTTAGCGATATAGCAGGAACCACAAGAGATACCATAGAGGAGTCTTTAAGGATCGGCTCTCATCTAGTTAAGATAGTCGATACAGCAGGGATAAGAGAGGCTAGTGATACTATAGAGCAGATAGGGATTCAAAGGAGTCGCGAAGCTATAGAGCATTGTGATATTATCATCGCACTTTTTGATAACTCAAGGGAGTTTGACAAAGAAGACAGGGAGCTTTTAGAGCTTTTAGATGGACAAGCTAAAGAGATAATATTTGTAAAAAACAAAATAGACCTACCAGCTAAGTTTTTGGACTCAAATATAACTTTTGATATATCGCTAAATGCAAAATCTAGTGTAGAAGAGCTTTTAGATAGACTAGAGCTTATTATGAATAAAACAAACACTTCAGATGAGATTATGCTTATCTCAACTAGGCAGATAGAGGCGATAAAAAGTGCAACAAGCTCTATACAAAACTCATATGAGCATCTTTTTAGTGGGGAGCTTGAGCTTTTTTCATTTATGCTTTTAGAGGCTATAAAATCGCTAACTTCTATAACAAAATCTTATGATAATGAAGAGGTTTTAGATAAGATGTTTAGTAGTTTTTGTTTGGGTAAATGAAAAAATATCTAGCACTAGATTTAGGGCTTAAGCGGATAGGTTTAGCTTTTAGTATACACAAGGGTATAGTAACCCCACTAAAAGCGATAGAGCGAAAAAACCGTAACCAAGCATCAGATGAGGTGAAAAAAGCACTTAGCGAGTGGGAAGCCGATGTTTTAGTTGTTGGGGTACCATTAGGTGGTAGTAGTGAAGATGAGATGAGAAGACGGATAGAGCATTTTTTAAAATTAGTAGATTTTAAAGGTGAAGTTTATCTGCAAGATGAGTCTTTTAGCTCACACGAAGCTAAGGAGCTTTTAAAAGGTGAGATGAAGCATATAAGAGATGGACGGGTCGATTCCATCTCTGCTATGATAATACTACAGAGATTTTTATCTACTCTATAGCCTTAAAGTATTTTGCTGCTTCAAGCTCATCGCTACTTAGCATACTAGCTTCATAGTCTTCATCGTTTTCTATCATATCTTTTATCTTCGCTTGAGTGTAGGCATATAGTTTTTGGTAGGCATCATAAAGATCAGGAATAAAGCCAAGTCCGCTAAATCTATAGGGATCTTCAACCTCTATGTGAAAAAGTACCCCATCACACTCTTTTTCTAATACCTCTACTAACTCTCTGTAGTCTATGTCAAACTCTGTTGAGTGCCATGCGATTTTCTCCATATCTTCAGTAGGAAAACCATCTATACCATCGGCAGATGTGTCATCATATGTCGCTGTATCACGGTTTAGTGCTATAAGATCACCCCAAGCATGAAAAGCTCTAAGCTCAACTGTGGTATCTTTTTCATTTACCGTGTAGCCCGAATCAAAAAGATCTTTTAGGGGCATATTTTTACTACCTATACCTTTATATATAAGGGGTGTACTTTTACTGTATGGTTTTGTTTTTATAACACCGTCTATATCTATAACAAACTCGATTTGCGAATCTTTTGCTTTTATAAGCTCATCTTTGTCCACAACTATGATTTCGCTATATAGGTTAAATTTTCTCATAAGCTACCTTGACCTCTTCATAAAAGTTTTTGTTTAGTTTTTGTATAATACCCAAAAAATTTAAGCTTATGCTTACAAACAAGGGATAGTTATGGCATTAAATGTTTACTACGATAAAGATTGTGATTTAAATATAATTAAAAGCAAAAAAGTAGCAATGATAGGTTTTGGTTCACAAGGTCATGCACATGCTGAAAACTTAAGAGATAGCGGTGTTGAAGTTGTTGTAGGTCTTAAAAAAGGTGGCTCAAGTTGGGCAAAAGCTGAGGCTAAAGGTTTTAAAGTTATGAGTGTAGCAGATGCTAGTGCATATGCCGATGTAGTTATGATACTTTTACCAGATGAGTCACAAGCTAGTGTATATCAAGATGAGATAGAGCCAAACCTAAAACAAGGTGCTACTATAGCATTTGGTCACGGGTTTAACATACACTATGGTCGTATCCACCCAAGAGCAGATATAAATGTAACTATGATAGCTCCAAAAGCTCCAGGGCATACTGTTAGAAGTGAGTTTGTAAAGGGTGGTGGTATCCCTGATCTTATCGCTATAGCGGCTGATCCAAGTGGCAATACTAAAGCTTTAGCACTATCTTATGCTTCTGCTATTGGTGGTGGTAGAACTGGTATCATCGAAACTACATTTAAAGATGAGACTGAGACCGATCTATTTGGTGAACAAGCTGTTTTATGTGGTGGGACAACTGCACTAGTAGAGGCTGGTTTTGAGACTCTAGTAGCAGCTGGATATCCAGAAGAGATGGCATACTTTGAGTGTTTACATGAGCTAAAACTTATAGTTGATCTTATGTTCCAAGGTGGTATAGCTGATATGAGATACTCAATCTCAAATACTGCTGAGTATGGTGATTATGTAAGTGGTCCTAGAGTTATAAATGAGGCTTCAAAAGCAGCTATGAAAGAGATCTTAAAAGAGATCCAAAATGGTGTTTTCGCAAAAGATTTTATACTTGAAGGTCAATCAGGCTACCCTAGAATGAATGCTGAGAGACTAAACTCAAGAGCTTCTAAGATAGAGCAAACTGGCTCAAGACTTAGAGCTATGATGCCATGGATTACAGCAAACAAAATAGTAGATACTTCTAAAAACTAACAATAGCGACGCACTTTGCGTTGCTTTCTTCGTAAGTCACTTCAAGCTTAAAGCCCCGTCATTGTCAACTAGATTTACAGTATCTTTATCATATCATCTATAGCACAGATGAGTATAGTCTCTTTATCACCTTTAGAACTTTTCATAAGAAGATCACTTTTTATAAGCAAAGATAGTATCTCTTTGTGTTTTGAGAGTTTTATTTTTATGGCGACTCTAGCTATCTCATCTGTTACAAACTTAGGTGGGACAAATCCCAAAATAGCTTTAGCATCATAGCTCCCATGCTCTTTTATATATATATGAAAAAGGGTTAATTGCAAAAAGTATCTTACGATAGAGCCTAAAATCTCTATCTCACTGTTTGAGTGTTCAAGGAGATTTTTAAGATCATCTTTATACTCTTTTTTTGCAAATATCTTTTTAAGCATCTCATTTAACGATGCTTCACTTAGCCCAAATGTAAGCTGGTCTACATCTTTTTGGGTTATAGGCTTGTTGTAAATGCTAAGTTTGCTTAGCTCATTTATCGCCATAGGTATATTTAGATGCTCTATATCTAGCAGATGAGCTAGTGCATCGGGTGTTATATCTAGCCCTATATCGTTAGCTTTTTGCTTAAGTATAGCGATACTCTCACCCCTATTTGGGTGGAAAAATCTCACACTCATACAAGATGTTTTACCTACTCCATTTTTATAAGTAGAGTAATCATCCCCGCTATATCCATATATAAAAAAGTTGTTTTTATCTTTTTCGCAAAGCCCAACTAGTGTTTCAAGCTCTTTTTTTGGTATTTTTTTATCACTTTTAACTAGAAGTATATTTCTATCGCCAAATAGCGAAGCTTGAGATAGATGAGCCTTTGCTGCTTCATAGCTAAACTCATCAAAATATAGTTTTAAAAGCGATACATCATCACCCTTTGGAGTAAGTTTATCTATATACTCATCTATAAAAAAATCGCTCTCACCAAATAGTATAAAAGAGTTGCTAATTGTGGAGTTTTTTATATGGCGGTCTAGTTCATTTTTGTACATTTGCAAAAATCTTCGCTCTATATTTATCTACTCTATCTATGCTAACTTCTATCTCTTCAAAAAGTGTTAGATTTGCTACATTGTTTAGGTGTAGAGTTGCACCAGATATCTCATCATAAAGCATAGCAGTCGCCTCAGTATCTAAAGATGTTACTTTAGCTTTATAAGTTTTGCCTATATTTTGCTCAGCCCATCTAGCAAATTTTCTTTGCATATACTCCCTCTCAACCTCACTAGCCTCTCTCTCTTTTTCACTGATAGCAACAGTTAGCGACTCTATATTTCTTAGCACATAAGAGTTCTCTAGTTTATCTTTTGCTTCTATTGCTTTTAAGAGTCTATGGACTAGAAGATCGCTATATCTTCTTATGGGTGAAGTAAAGTGGGTGTAGGCATCAAAGCCTAAGCCAAAATGTCCAACATTAAAAGGTGTATATCTAGCTTGCATTTGTGAGCGGATTATAAGGGTATCGACCTCTTCGCTTAGCCCCATATCTTGAGCTTGAGCTTGTAGATCATCTATCGTCTCTTTTGTGCTATCTTTTATATTTGCAAATATCCCTATCTCAGCTAGTTCAAGGTAGAGTTTTTGTAGTTTAGCTTGAGATGGTGCTTCGTGTATCCTAAATATCCCCCTTGAGAACCTTTTTGCCGCCTCTTTGTTGGCTAAGAGCATACAGTCTTCTATAAGTGCATGAGATGGTGTCTCTTTTGAAAAACTAGTAGATATTATATTTGTATCGCTATCTAAGCTCATCTCTATCTCAGCAGAGCTAAAGTCATAACCGTGAGTAAGCCTTTGTTTTTTAAGTCTATCGGTAAGCACTTTAAGTTTTTTTAGATTCTCAAAAAGTCTCTCCTCTAGCTCATCTTTAGCCTTTAACTCCCCTTCAAAAATAGCATCAACTTCATCGTAGTTAAATCTTCTTTTTGAGTTTATAATAGCCTCGTAGACTTTTGAGTTTGCCACTTCAAGCGTTGTTTTATCTAGATCTATCTCAAAAACATAAGCTAGTCTATCGACTCCACTTTGAAGTGAACATAGAGTTTCACTTAGCTCACGCGGTAGCATCGGGATAGAGCGGTGCGGAAGGTAGATAGAAAAACTTCTATAGATAGCTTCATTATCTATCTCACCAAAAGGTTTTACATACTCACTAACATCAGCGATAGCGACATAGAGCTTAAAATTTGGCTCATCAAAATATATAGCATCATCAAAATCTTTAGCAGTTGTGGGGTCTATTGTACAAAAGTTTAACTCTCTTAAATCTACCCTTTTTATATAGTGTGAAGCATCTACATCTTTAAATGATTTTGCACTATCTAAAACCTCTTTGCTAAACTCATCGTGTTTGTTAAACTGAGCTAAAACTATCTTCTCATCTACTTTAGGATCGGCTAGATTGCCCAAAAAAGTGATATTGTTATCATAATCAACCATAAAAACATCATCTTGTGCATATTTGCTCAGCTCATCTACACCAAAAGGGTGTGAAGTCTTAAGATTTAGGAGTTGTTTTTTGCCATCTTTTATATCGATATATCCAACTGAGTAGCTTTTGAGTTTGCCAACTATTTCAACTATACTAGCAGCAGGAGTGCCTCTTTTTGCAAGTAGTCTAATAGCTACTACTATATCACCCTCTTTGGCACCCATGGTATCTTCTATAAATAAATCTTTGCTCTCTTCGCCAATGATACGAAGATATGCCGAAGTACTTTGCATAAGTGTAATTGAGCCAAATCGATAGAGTGAGTTTAGCTTGTAGAGATCATTTTTTTTTGTTATGTAGGTTTTTTGTAAAAAATCATCTACTATATTTTGTTCATCTTTTTTTATATCGATAGAGTTTAGGCCACTACTTAGCCTAAGGAGAAGATCTTTCATCTTAAGCTATGTTTTGTAGTGCCACTTGTAGTGCAGTTGTATCTAGTGAGTAAGACTCTGCTAAGGCTATAGCTTGTTCTATACTCTGCTCATCTGTTGTGGCATTTAAGAGTATAGCGGTTCTTATAACTTGAAGTATTTGAGATAGTTTTACTATATTTTGTGGGGCTAGAGATGGATCTTCGGAGTACTTTATAGTATCTACTAGTTTTTGATCAAACTTCCAATGCTCAAACATAGTAGCACTAACCTCTACAGTACTTGAACCACAAAGCTCTTTTTCTATATCGGCTAAGTCAACACCACTCTCTAGCATCTCTTTGAACTTAAGCTCATTTTTATCTGTTTTTATCTGCTGAGCTATCATAACTTTACCTATCTCAACCAAAAAAGCAGCAGGGGAGAGTACCCCTAATATAGAAGGCTCATTTTTTAAAAACCAAGAGGTGACAAGAGCATGTTGTTTTTTAGATAGATTTGAAAATGTCTCAATATCGATAGAGTAGATAGAGAGATCGATCGCAAAACTTTTTTTTACTATAGTAGCAAGAGCAAAACCTCTTATAGTTCCCATGCCAAAAAGCCCCGCTGCTTGAGATACAGAGGTGATCTCTCTACTAAATCCATAAAGAGGTGAGTTTGCACTCCTTAGTATATCTGCCATCAAAAGAGGATCTTTTTCCAACACTTTTACCATATCAGCTAAAGAACTAGCAGGATTTTGGTAGATAGACTCTATCTGCATAGCCGATTCTGGAAGAGGCGGAAGTTGTTTTATCTTTTTTAGCATCTCATTGGTCATGTTATTCTCTTGTGTGTAAAATTGGGTAAATGATACTTAAAAGTTCATAAAATCGTACTGAATATTTACAAAGTATTGTTATGATTTGAGCTATTTGACAATAAGGATATTTATGCAAAGTGAAGCGATGTTAATACAACTAGGTTACTCCCCAAATGAGGCACTTATGAGCCATATAAAAAAGATAGAACAAAACACTCAGGGGTATGAGAAAATCCAAAAACATATTATGGATCTGCACGATAGTTTAAAGGTTGATGGTGCTTATGTTGCACTCTCAAATTCAAACGATTTTTTTAAGATAAAAATAGACTCTATGAGCGATGAGTTAGCAAAAGAGGCACACGAAAAAGTTGAGCGATTTTCACAAAGATATAAGGTCGATGTAGAGAAACTAGTAGGCAAAGAGACTTACTACATCAAAGGTTTTAAAGGTTAAAATAGATAAAATTTTACAATTAATAATTTAGGATTTACATTGAGCCAACAACTTCCAAATATAGACCAAGTTTTAAAATCACACAAGCTAAGCCAAGAGGATTATGAACATATAAAACAGATACTCTCTCGTGAGCCAAATCTCGTTGAGATAGGTATCTTCTCGGCTATGTGGAGTGAGCATTGTAGCTATAAATCATCAAAAGTTCACCTAAGCGGTTTTCCAACAAAAGCTCCATGGGTTATACAAGGGCCGGGTGAAAATGCTGGAGTTATAGATATAGGTGGCGGTTATGCTGCTGTTTTTAAGATGGAGTCACACAACCACCCAAGTTTTATAGAGCCTTATCAAGGTGCTGCTACAGGTGTTGGTGGTATCATGAGAGATGTTTTTACGATGGGTGCTAGACCTATAGCATCGCTAAACTCTCTTAGGTTTGGAGATGTTAAGGGTGATGATAAAATCGCTGCTCATCAAAGATACTTAGTTCGCGGTGTTAGTGCTGGAATAGGTGGCTATGGAAACTGTATGGGAGTCCCTACTATAGGCGGTGAGACAGGTTTTGATGAGTGTTATAATGGCAACATACTAGTAAATGCTTTTACACTAGGACTAGCTAAGAGTGATGAGATATTTTATGGTCGTGCTGATGGAGTTGGTAACCCTGTTATATATGTTGGTGCAAAAACGGGTCGTGATGGTTTAGGTGGGGCTGTGATGAGTAGTGATAGCTTCAATGAGGAGTCAAAATCACTCCGCCCAACTGTTCAAGTGGGCGATCCTTTTACTGAAAAACTTCTACTTGAGGCTTGTTTAGAGCTTTTTAAAACAGACTATGTTGTAGGTATCCAAGATATGGGAGCGGCTGGACTTACATCTAGCTCATTTGAGATGGCTGGACGAAGCGGAAGTGGTATGATAATGCACTTAGACCTTGTTCCTGCTCGTGAAGAGGGGATGCAACCGTACGATTTTATGCTTAGTGAGTCTCAAGAGAGGATGCTTTTATGTGCTAAAAAAGGTAGCGAAGCAAAGGTTATGGAGATATTTGAGAAGTGGGGGCTTGATTGTGCTGTTATAGGTGAGGTTACAGATAGTGGCAATATGGAGCTTATGTGGCACGGCAAGAGGGTAGCATATATGCCAGTAGCCCCTGTTAGCGAAGAGGCACCTGTGCTAAATCGCCCTATGAGTAGACCAGCTTATCTTGATGAGGTCGCAAAAGTTACTTTAAATGATTTTGAAAAAGTGCCAAATCAAGAGGCATTTGTTAAGCTTTTTAGCTCAGTTGAAGTTGTCGATAAAAACTGGATATACAACCAATACGACTCAATGGTACAGACAAACACCATAAAACGAGGCGGAATGCTTGATGCTTCGGTTATAAGGGTAAAAGAAAACGGCAAAGCATTAGCGATGAGTGCTGATTGTAACTCAAGATACTGCTACATAGATCCAGAGGTAGGAGCAGCAGCAGCTGTGGCTGAGAGTGGACGAAATGTCGCTATGAGCGGGGCTAGACCACTAGCTATAACAGACTGCTTAAACTTTGGAAACCCAGAAAATCCAGAGGTTATGTGGCAGTTTGCACAAGCTTGTTTAGGTATAAAAGAGGCTTGTTTAGAGCTAAACACTCCTGTAATAGGTGGAAATGTCTCACTCTATAACGAAACAAACGGTATTTCAGTTTTCCCTACACCATCTATCGCAACTGTTGGTGTAAATGATGATCAAAATAGTGTTTTACTCTCTAGCTTTAGTGCTAAGGGGAATCTTCTTTACTTAGTAGGCGAGAGTAAAAGTGATTTTGGTGGCTCACTCTACTTTAAAGAGCTATATAAAACAGTAGCAGGAAAACTCCCTAAACTAGACTATGGTGCTGAACTTGCACTTTGGGATTTAGCTATTGAAGCAAATAAAAAATCCCTTTTAGAATCCTCAAAAGATATAAGTAGCGGTGGAGTTGCTATAGCTCTAGCTAAGATGAGTGCTACTAGCGGACTTGGTGTTAGTGCTAAGATGAGTGTAGAAGATGAGCGAGATATTTTTAGTGAGAGTTTTAGCAGAGCTATATTTGAGGTAAAACCAGAAAATTCGGCAAACTTTGAAGCTATGATAGGTCAAATGCCTTATCAAAAGATAGGTGTTGTTGGCGGAGATAGCTTTAAACTTAACAACATAGAGCTAGATTTAGAGACTCTAAAAGATATCTACTTTAATACTTTTGCTAGAGTTATAGAAAAAGATCTTTAGCATATAGAGTGAGGCACTAAGCCTTGCTTTTTTATAAGAGATACAAATATCTCAACCACTATAAAGAGCGATAACATCGTGATATTATCGATTTTAATATTTTTTACTACCATTTTATCTATAATCTTTCAACCAAAAAATATACAAATAGGAACAAGTGCAATTATTGGGGCGTTATTTGCTCTTATTTTTGGTGTTGTTAGTTTGCCAGATATTTTAGAAGTAACAAATATAGTTTGGGATGCAACTTTAGCTTTTATAGGAATCATTATCTTATCTATGGTTTTAGATAATATTGGTTTTTTTGAATGGGCAGCTTTAAAAATGGCACACTATTCAAAAGGGAGTGGGGTAAAGATGTTTATCTACTCCATACTTCTTGGAAGTATTGTTTCAGCTCTGTTTGCAAATGATGGAGCCGCGCTTATTTTAACTCCAATTTTACTAGCAAAAATGAGAGTATTAAACTTAAATACCAAAACTATTGTAGCTTTTTTGCTTGCAGGTGGATTTATAAGCGATAGTGCTTCACTACCTTTTGTATTTTCAAATCTTACAAATATAGTAACAGCAAACTATTTTAATATTGGATTTATAGAGTATTTTTTCAATATGATAACTCCTTTTATAGTAAGTGTGATTGTTTCAATGCTATTTTTATATTTAATTTTAAGAAAAGATATTCCAAAAAGAGTTGATATAAGTTTATTAAAAGAGCCAAAAAGTGCTATTAAAAATATTAAGTTATTCTATTTCTCATGGTTTTTCTTAGCTCTACTTCTTTTTGCATATTTTGTATCAGACTCTTATAATTTGCCTATTTCAATATTTGCTTTAGGTGGAGCTTTAATTTTTTTAATAATTGCAAGTTTGTTTAAAAGTGTAAATGCAAAAAGTATAATAAAAGATGCACCTTGGCAAATAGTTTGGTTTAGCATAGGGCTTTATATTGTTGTATATGGATTGAAAAATGGTGGACTTATAGATGAACTTAAAATTGTATTAGAGTATTTATCAACAAAAAGCAGTTATATAGCTGTTGTTTCAACAGGATTTATTAGTGCAATATTGAGTGCTTTTATGAACAATTTACCAACAATTATGATTATGGATATAGCTTTAAAAGATATAGGAAGTGAAGCTATGATTTATGCAAATATTATAGGGTGTAATTTAGGGCCAAAAATGACACCTTTTGGAAGTTTAGCTACACTATTGTGGCTTTATGTTCTTGCACAAAAAGGAGTAAAAATAAGCTTTTGGGAGTATAGTAAATTTGGCTTAATTATCACTCCGCCAGTGCTTTTGATCGTACTTTTAAGTATATAAATTATATTTTATATAAAAAAAATAATATGATTTTTGATAATTACTTCATAGTTTTTACCGCCATTATAGGTGATAGCTTAGAACAAGTCGTACTTAATAGTACATTTAGTTAGGTAAAATATATAAAAAGTTTAAAGGGTGTTGCATTGAATGGATTGTCTTTGTTTAGTAATGTAGGAATTGCTGAAACATTTATAAAAAATCACAATATAAATATTGTTGTTGCAAATGAGCTTTTAGAAAAAAGAGCCGATTTTTACAAATATAACCATCCAAACACAAAAGTAATTTGTGGAGATATCACAAAGGCTCATATATTTGAAAAGGTTTTAGATGAAGCTAAAAAACATAATTGCCAATTTTTAATAGCAACTCCACCTTGTCAAGGTATGAGTGTAGCAGGAAAAATGGAAGAAGACGACCCGCGAAACTCTTTGATAAAATATGCTGTTAAAATGATAAAAGAACTAAAACCAAAGCACATAATTATTGAAAATGTAATAGGAGTCTTAAAGGCTTCAATTTTGGTAAATGGTGAAAAAATAAAAATTGTAGATTATTTAAAAAAAGAGCTAAAAGAGTATTTTATAAACTACAAAATAGTTGATGTTGCAGATTATGGAACACCGCAAACAAGAAAAAGAGCAATTTTTCTAATCTCAAAAGAGAAAATCTGGGAGTTTCCAAAAACACAAAAAACCATAACTGTAAGAGAGGCAATAGGACATTTACCAACTCTAGAGAGTGGAGAAAGATCAGATATACCATATCACTATGCAAAAAAGCATAACTCTAGGCATGTTTTATGGCTAAAACATACACCAACTGGAAAAACTGCTTTAAATAATGAAGTTTACTATCCACAAAAAGAGGATGGAACAAAAATAAAAGGTTTTCAAACAACATATAAAAGAATAGAATGGGATAAACCAGCCCCTACAATTACTATGGCAAATGGTTCAGTATCTTCACAAAATAATGTTCATCCTGGAAGATTAAAAGAAGATGGAACATATAGTGATGCTAGAGTTTTAAGTTTAAAAGAGATTTTTATTCTTACAGGATTGCCTGAGGAGTGGGAACCAGCACCTTGGGCTAGTGAAAATTTAATAAGAGAAGTAATAGGCGAAGCAATTCCACCAAAGCTAATTGACGAGATTTTAAAAACAATTCCAAAGGATTAAAAATGAGTGATATTTTTTGGCAAGCTCCTGGAAATGGTAAAGCTTTTGACTCTTTTATTGGCGATGATAGTAAAATGAACAATAGAAGCATTGGAGTTTTATCTTTTATAAAAGAGCATTCAAAAGATAGCGGTTATGTAAAAGAGAGTTTTTTTAGTGAAAATATAAAAAAATATTTGGAAGATTACTTTAATGAAATCCCAAACAATAGCTTAGATACACACTTTTATAAGCCTTTGCTTTTTTATGGTTTTATACATAGGGATAAGAATTATAATTTATCTTTAAGTATAGAGGGGAATATATTTTTAAAAAAATATAAAGATAAAAAATATTTAGAGTGTAGAAAAATATTAATAAATCAGTTAGATAACACAGTTTATCCAAATGATGCAACTCCACAAGTTAAAAACTTAAATCTTTATCCATTTAGGATCCTTTTTAAAATACTACTTGACAGTAAAAAGATTGATACAAATTTTATAAAATCTTCTTTAATAAGGATTGTAAATTTTGAAGATTTAAGAAACTATTTAGATAGTAAAAAATTAAGTGATATTAATAGCTTTGAGATAAACTCATCAAAATATGAAAAATTTAATACTTGGGTAATAAACTCTTTAGTAGATTTGAAAATTTTAAAAAGAGAAAAAGGCATTTTAAAAATAGACGATGAGATGATAGAGCATATAGCTTATCTTTATAAAAATATAGATTATGAGGATATGTTTGGAACTCAAAATGAGCAATATTATAATGAAATAAATATTAGTAAAAAAAGAACAAAAAGAGACTATAAGGTAATAGATGAGGCTAAAAAAAGAGATAGATTTATTTGTGTAGTAAATAAAAACCACGATACTTTTTTAGCAAATGGAAATAACTATACAGAAGGGCATCATCTAATACCAATGTTTCAACAAAAAAACTTTGATTTTAGTTTAGATACTATAGAAAATATTGCAACATTATGTCCAAACTGCCATAGAGAAGTACATTTTGCAGATAATAAAAAAGAGATTTTAGATATTTTGTATGAAAAGCAACAAGATTTTTTAAGTAGTTATGGGGTGCAAAAGATAGATCTATTTAGTATATACAAACAAGGATTATAAAATAAGTGGTGGCCAATCTCGGAATCGAACCAAGGACACAGTGATTTTCAGTCACTTGCTCTACCGACTGAGCTAATTGGCCTTATTTAAAGAGACGAAATTATAAGCATTTGGCACTAAATATAAGCTTAAAGTGATAAAAAAAGCTCAACAACACTATCTTGTTCTAGTTGTTTTACTTTTTGCTCAAGTGAATCGACACTCTCATCGCTACTAAGCTTAAAACTTTTTTGCAAGAGTATCTCCCCTTTGTCGTACTCCTCGTCTATTTTGTGAAATGTTGTACCGCTATAAGTCTCTTTGTTTTTTATAACTGCTTCATGGACAAATCGCCCATACATCCCCTCTCCACCGTAGTTTGGCAAAAGTGCAGGGTGTGAGTTTATGATAAAAAAACTATCTACTAGCTTAGCTGAGAGCTTTTTCATATACCCGCTAAGTAAAACTATATCGCACCCACTTAAAGCCTCTAGTAGTGCCTCATCTGGGTTTTTGTCTGTTTTTTGGTTTATCACTCTAGTTTTTATGCCATAGTTTTTTGCACTCTCTAAAACAGCGGCATTTGTGTTGTTTGATATAACCACAACCACCTCAAACCCTTTAAGCTCACCGCTTAGGAGTGCCTCTTGAAGTCTTTTAAATGTTGAGCCATTATATGAAGCTAAAACCCCAACTTTTTTCATAACAATCCTTTTATACTCTCTTTAAATACCTCGCCACGATGAGCATAAGAACTAAACTCATCTAGAGATGCGGCTGCGGGTGAGAGCATCGCTATTTCACCATTTTTTAGGTTTTTATCTATAGCTTTTATAGCATCTTTTAGGTTTAAGCACTTTGTAAAAGTTACTTCAAAATCACTCGCTAAAGCACTAAGTCTATCTTTGTTTGAGCCAATGTTATATATGTGAAGATTTTTTCCTCTTAAGTAGATAAATAGTTCACTTAAATCTACCCCTTTATCGTCCCCGCCTAAGATTAGGTGTATAAAACTATCTTTGTAGGTCTCTAAAGCCGCTATGGTGGCATCGATATTTGTCGCTTTGGAGTCGTTTATCCATAGGCGATTTTTACTATCTCTAAGCTCCTCTTGCCTGTGTGGGTCTATGGTAAATGAGTTTATCTTATCATAATCAACCCTATCAAAAAGAGCCTTATCAACCGCCATAGCTAAAAGGGCATCTAGTAAAAAAGCACCTTTAAATTTGATTTTTTTAGTATCTATATCAAAGTATTTAGCCAAATCATAAACATCTTTATAGCCAAATACAAAAGCATCGGTTTTAACACCGCTTAGCTCGTGCGGAACAATAGCTAATTCACCCTCTTGCATAAGCTCAAGTGGTTTTAGTTTTGCTTTTTTGTACTCCTCAAAACTCCCATGCCATGAGATGTGGTCTGCTTTTATGGGTAGGAGTATATATATGTTTGGTCTTGCTTTTTTTGTGTAGTAGATAGTAAATGAGCTAGTCTCAAGGAGCCAAATAGAGCTATGCTCATCTAGGTTAGCTAAAGGTAACCCTATGTTTCCACCCGCCATAGCACCTCTATCTTTTAGTAGATACTCCATCATTTGGGTTGTTGTGGTTTTACCATTTGTGCCACTTATCCATACTTTAAGTGGAGCGGTATCTTCAAATATATCGTATTCACTAACTAAGTTTTTCGCTTTTTTTATAAGTGGGTTTGATGGGGCAATACCTGGTGAAGTTATCTCAAGGTCTGAGTAGTTTTCATGAAATTCACCCGATGGTTTTACCTTAAAGCCTTGCTCATCTACAAATGGTTTATGACACTTATCATCATAAAAAGTGACATTTTTAAACCTCTTAGCGATCGCTTTTGTCGTTGTGGCATAGCCAAATAGTGAAACTCTCATCAGCGAAGCTTTAGGGTTATGAGTGCTATGATATTTGAGAGCATCGCTATTATCCAAAATCTAACGATTATCTTATTTTCAGCCCACTGTTTCATCTCAAAATGGTGGTGGATAGGAGCCATAAGAAAAACTCTTTTTTTTCTAAGTTTATAACTTCCCACTTGAAGTATCACCGATAGTGTCTCTATAACAAATATAGAACCTATAAGTAAAAGGAGTATTTCGCTTTTTGAGATGATGGCAAGGTATCCTAAAAATGCCCCTAAGGTTAGTGAACCACTATCACCCATAAACACCTCTGCAGGGTGTGAGTTGTACCATAAAAAGCCACTCAAAGCACCTATTAGGGCGCTTGTTATGATACTAACTTCACCGATATTTAAACTAGGCATTAAAAGGTATGAGCTTAGTGTTATGTTTCCTATGATATAGATGATGATAGTAAATGAGCCAAGAGCAGCGATAGATGGGACTGTTGCTAAGCCATCTAAACCATCTGTTAGATTTACCGCATTTGATGATGCGACCATAACAAGTACCCAAAAAAATAGAGCAAAAAACTTCATATCGACAACTGGATGTTTGTAAAATGGTACATATAGTTGAGTGTTAAAATCCCCTAGTAAAAATAGCATCGTAGCAACAATAAGGGCAAAAAAACCTTGAAGTATAAGCTTTGTTCTAGCCTTTAGACCTGCTAGATTTTGGTTTTTTCTAACTTTTGCTATATCATCTATATAGCCTATAAACATAAAAGCAAGAAGCACTACTAGTCCAAGAATCGCATAGGTATTTGTTAGTTTTACAGTTAAAAGCGAAGCTAGTATGGTTGAGCTTATAAAAATAACACCGCCCATAGTTGGGGTTTTTGCTTTACCTTGATGGGTTTTTGGAGCCCACGCATTTATGGGTTGAACACTTGAGCTTTTTTGAGCCCACTTTATAAACTTTGGCATAAAGTAGAGTGTAAAAAAAAGTGCTAAGAAAAATGCTACTCCCGCACGGACTGTTATGTAGCTTAGTAGGTGAAGATTAAATAGTTCATAAATATAGTAGAGCAAAAGATACCTTTAAAATAATAAAAAAAGAATTATAGTATAATTGTATAAAAAACTAGGGAAATATATTGAGCAAAAAAGTAGTTTTAATCATTACCGATGGCATAGGATATAACGAAAAAACAGATTTTAATGCCTTTTATCATGCGAAAAAACCAACTTATGATAAGCTTTTTAAAGAGGTTCCTTACTCTTTTATAGATACCTATGGGCTTCATGTAGGGCTTCCTGATGGACAGATGGGTAACTCTGAAGTGGGGCATATGAGTATAGGTAGCGGACGGGTGTTGTATCAAGACCTTGTTAAGATATCTTTAGCACTAGAAGATGGTAGTTTTGCTAAAAACGGGGAGTTTGTAAAACTTCTAAACTCTTCAGATAGACTCCATCTTTTAGGCCTTATGAGTGATGGTGGGGTTCACTCACATATAGATCATCTTTTGGGTATTGCAAAGATAGCTTCAGGTGAGGGAAAAAAGGTATTTTTGCACCTTATAACCGATGGTCGCGATGTTTCGCCAACTTCAGCTAAGGGTTTCATAAAGCAAGTTGAGCAAAATCTAGATAAAAACATAACCATAGCTACCATTAGTGGACGATTTTATAGTATGGATAGAGACAATCGCTGGGATAGAGTTGAGTCGGGGTATAGGGCTATAGTAGAAGCTACTCCAAAGAGTGATAAATCACCATCTATATATATAGATGAGAGCTATGCTAAAGATATAACAGATGAGTTTGTTGAGCCTTGTGCTTTTGGTGATTATGATGGGCTTAGAGATGGCGATGCTATGCTTACTATCAACTTTAGAAGCGATAGGATGAGAGAGATGACATCTGCTTTGGGTGATAAAAACTTTGATGGATTTAGCAAAGATCATAAAAGTATATATCTAGCGACTATCACGGAGTATGATAAGGGTTTTAGCTACCCTGTGCTTTTTAAAAAAGATACTCCTAAAAATACCTTAGCAGAGGTTATCTCAAATGCTGGATTAACACAACTTCATACTGCTGAGACTGAAAAGTATGCCCATGTGACATTTTTTTTAAATGGCGGAGTAGATGAGCCATTTTTAAATGAAACAAGAGTTTTGATACCATCGCCAAAGGTTAAAACCTACGATGAGAAGCCACAAATGAGCGCTCCTGAGGTTGGTAAAGCTGTTAGAGATGGCATAGATGAGGGGTATGATTTTATAGTTGTAAACTTTGCAAATGGCGATATGGTAGGTCATACGGGAGATTTTGAAGCAGCTAAAATAGCCGTTGAAGCGGTTGATTATGAGTTAGGGCTTATACTAGAAAAAGCAAAAAATCAAGGCTATAGTGTAGTTTTAACATCTGATCATGGAAATTGTGAGCAGATGAGAGATGAGCAGGGAAATATACTAACAAACCATACGGTTGGGAAAGTTTGGTGTTTTGTTATAGCTGATGGGGTTAGTAGTGTAACTGATGGGGCATTAGACAATATCGCACCAAGTGTTTTAAAGCTTTTAGGGCTTAGTATCCCACAAGAGATGAGCAAGAGTTTAATTTAAAAAGGAGTTACATGAGATTTAGTGGTAAAAATGTTCTAATAACAGGTGCAAGTCGCGGTATAGGGGCTGAGATAGCAAGAGTTTTAGCTGGTTATGGTTTAAAAGTATGGATAAACTATAGAAGTGGAGCTGAGGCAGCCGATAAGCTAAAAGATGAGATAGAATCTAGTGGCGGTAGAGCTGCTGTGATAGGTTTTGATGTTAGCGATGAGGCTGCATTTGTAGATGGTATAAAAACCATAGTAGATAGCGATGGGGAGCTTAGTTATCTAGTAAATAATGCTGGTATTACAAACGATAAACTAGCCCTTAGGATGAAAAATGAGGAGTTTATGTCGGTGATAGAGGCAAACTTACTATCTGCTTTTATAGGTTGTCGTGAGGCTATGAAGGTTATGAGAAAGTCAAAATTTGGCTCAGTGGTAAATATATCTTCTATAGTAGGTGAGACTGGAAATGCTGGACAAACAAACTACTCAGCTAGTAAAGGTGGGCTTATAGCTATGAGTAAAAGTTTTGCCCTTGAAGCAGCAACTAGCGGTATTCGCTACAACACTATAACTCCAGGATTTATAGCAACCGATATGACCGATACCCTAAAAGATGAGATAAAAGATGCTTTTATATCAAAAATTCCACTTGCCCGTTTTGGTCAAGCAAAAGAGGTAGCAGAGGCGGTAGCATTTTTACTTAGCGATAGCTCTAGCTACATAACGGGCGAGACTCTAAAGGTTAATGGCGGGATGAATATGGCATAAAATTGCCATAAATAATTTATTTAAGTAAATTATGTTATTATTGCAGACATTTTAAAATATAGATTAGGAGCTATGATGGCACTTTTAGATGATATTAAAGCGGTAGTAGTTGAGCAACTTGGCGTAAATGCTGATGAGGTTAAAGAGGAATCAAAGTTTGTTGAAGATTTAGGTGCAGATAGCCTTGATGTTGTTGAGCTAGTTATGGCTTTAGAAGAGAAGTTCGATATCGAAATTCCAGATGATGAAGCGGAAAAGATAAGAACTGTAAAAGATGTTGTTGCTTATATAGAGAGCAAGTAGTCTATTTTCCACCTTTTTTTGGTGGAGATGCCTTTTTCTAGATTCAAGTTTATTGGGTCTAGTAAAAGATATTTTGATATTTTGGAGTATTGATGAGAAGAGTAGTAGTAACTGGTATAGGTATGATAAATGCACTAGGAAATGATAAAGAGAGTTCATTTAAGGCTATGTGCGAAGGTAAGTGTGGTATAGGTAAGATTACACTTTTTGATGCCTCAGCTTACTCTGTTCAGATAGCCGCTGAGGTTAAGGATTTTGACCCATCGAGTGTTATGGAAGAAAAAGAGGTTAAAAAAGCAGATAGATTTATACATTTAGGGTTAAAAGCTGCTAAAGAGGCTATGGAAGATGCCGCTTTTGGTGATGGCATAGATATGGATAGATTTGGTATAAGTGCCGCTTCTGGTATAGGTGGATTACCTGCTATAGAGAAAAACTCTATCATACTTGAAACTAGAGGTCCACGAAGAATAAGTCCATTTTTTATACCATCTGCTTTAGTAAATATGCTTGGTGGTTTTATATCGATAGAGCATAGCTTAAGGGGTCCAAACTTAGCTAGTGTTACTGCTTGTGCAGCAGGAACTCACGGTATAAGTGAAGCTGCTAAAACCATCATGTGTGGCGGAGCTGATAAGATGTTAGTTGTTGCTGCTGAGTGTGCTATAACTGGTGCGGGGATAGGTGGCTTTGCATCTATGAAAGCACTATCTACTAGAAATGATGAGCCACAAAAAGCATCAAGACCTTTTGATAGCCAAAGAGATGGTTTTGTTATGGGTGAGGGGGCTGCTGCTTTAGTTTTAGAGAGCTATGATGATGCTATCGCTAGAGGGGCTAGAATCTATGGTGAGATTATAGGTTTTGGTGAGAGTGGCGATGCGAACCATATAACAACACCATCTCTTGATGGTCCAGCTAGAGCTATGAAGGCTGCTTATAGTATGGCAAAAGAGCCAAAACTTGACTATGTAAATGCACACGGTACAAGTACACCAATAAACGATAAAAACGAAACCGCAGCACTAAAAGATCTTTTAGGTGGTAAAGAGAAATGTCCACCTATGAGTTCTATAAAAGGGCAAATTGGACACTGTTTAGGTGCAGCGGGTGGTATAGAGGCTGTTACTTGTTTGATGGCAATGAGAGATGGGATTATCCCTCCAACTATAAACTATGAAAACCCAGATGAGAATTGTGATCTTGATTATGTGCCAAACAAAGCTAGAAAAGCAGAGCTTAACTGTGTTATGAGCAACTCTTTTGGTTTTGGTGGAACAAACGGTGTTTTAATCTTCAAAAAGATTTAACAACTAAGGAATAAAATTGGCAACCTATTTAAATTTTGAACAAAATATCAAAAAAATACTAGAGGATCTTATATCTGCTCGTGTTCGTCACGATGAGGGTACTGCTAAGTCTATGCAAGAGGCTCTTGATAAAGAGGTTGCAAAAACATTTACAAAATTAACACCTTTTCAGCAACTCCAACTAGCTCGTCATGTAGATAGACCATATGCACTTGATTATATAAATGCACTATTGAGTGACAAATACGAACTTCATGGCGATAGACACTTTAGAGATGATGCTGCTATACTTTGCTATATGGGCTATATAGGTGAGCAAAAAGTTATAGTCATAGGTGAGCAAAAAGGTCGTGGCACTCAAAATAAGATAAAGCGAAACTTTGGTATGCCTCACCCTGAGGGGTATAGAAAAGCACTAAGAGTTGCAAAACTTGCTGAGAAGTTTAACATACCACTGATTATGCTCATAGATACCCCTGGTGCTTACCCTGGGATAGGGGCTGAGGAGAGAAATCAGAGTGAGGCGATAGCTAGAAATCTTCTTGAACTCTCAGCACTAAATACTAAAACCATATCTATAGTTATAGGTGAGGGTGGAAGTGGCGGAGCTTTGGCTATCGGAGTTGCCGATAAACTAGCTATGATGAGATACTCTGTTTTTAGTGTTATCTCACCTGAGGGGTGTTCAGCTATACTTTGGAACGACCCTGCTAAAGTTGAAGCTGCTACAAATGCTATGAAAATAACTAGTCGTGACTTAAAAGAGTTAGGGCTAATAGATGATATCATAGATGAGCCACTTATCGGTGCTCATAGAGATAAAGATGGTGCCATAGAAGCTATGAGAGAGTACATCATCGACTCTATAGCAGAGCTAAATGGTATGGAAAATGAAGAGCGAATGGAGCTTAGGTACAAAAAACTAACAGGTATAGGTGCTTTTAGCGAATAGTCTGCTCATCTGCTAAAGGATCTATCAAAGGTCTCTTTAGCATCTTCTCATGTTTTACAAAATATATCAAATCTTCACAATTTTGTAGGTTTTTATCTATCTTTGAGAGGGATAGTTTAAAAAGCTCATATGTAGCTAGTACATCGCACATCGCTCTATGGTGTTTTGCATCTGGGTGTAGAGATAGAAGCTCATTTAGGTATGATAGTTTATAGCGATAAGCCTCTATAGTTCGCTGTGCTAGTGCTATGGTGCAAAGTGAGCGGTTTAAAAGTGGTTCTAGCCCAACTTTTTGCATACTTTTAGATATAAAATTATAATCAAACCTAACATCGTGAGCTACAAATATACTATCATCTAAAAAAACTCTAAAATCATAAAGTACATCTTTTAGCTTTGGTGCATATCTTGTGTGATCGGTTGTTATCCCTGTTATGGCGACTATATACTCATTTATCTCACTACATTTTACAAATGATTTGAACTTGTCTATTATGTTTCCATCTTTTACTTTAATAGCAGCTAGTTCTATGATCTGATGTTTCTCTACACAAGAGCCATTTGTCTCTATATCGACTATGCAAAAAGTGGTCTCTTTTAGTGGTGTTAGTTTGGTTTGAAAAAAGTAGTTATTGAACTCTTTTTTTATACTAAGACCCTGAGATCGCCAAAGCTCAAGCATAAAATCTAGATCATTTTTAACCCTTAGAGCTAAAGATGAGGAGTCTATCCCTGTGGTTGAGAGTTTATGGACTAAGGTTTTATCTAAAAAGTTATGATTTAGCATTTTTTATAAACTCTATAACCTTGTTTTTGTCTTTTTTGCCATGAGTTAGCTCAACTCCACTACTAACATCAACACCGTAAAAACCATACGGCTTAAGTGATGCTACATTTTTCTCATCTAGTCCACCCGCTAGTATGATTTTAGAAGAGTCTATGCCATCAAACCACTCTATATTTACCCTTTTTCCACTTCCGCCATAGCTTTGTGTGTAGGCATCAACTAGCCTATACTCATCACTAAAGAGTTCTAAATCCTCTTTTTTTGTAGCTCTTATAACTTTTATATGTGGGATAAATATCTGCTTATACAGAGCTTCGTTTGCTTCAAAATGTATTTGAGCTAGATTTGCACCAGATTCTTGAGTATATGAGTTGATAACCTGTGCATCGCTATTTACAAAAAGGGCGACTTTTTGTACAAATGGTGGGAGTTTTGAGATGATTTTACTAGCTTCAAGTGGTGTTATAAATCTAGGTGATTTCTCATAAAACACAAACCCAAGAGCATCAGCTCCCGCATCGATGGCAACCATAGCATCTTCATAGTTAGTTATACCGCAAATCTTTACTCTCAAACTCTAAGACTCTCTATCGCTTTTTTTCTATCATTTTGACCAAATATATAGCTTCCTGCTACAACCACATCGGCACCAGCAGATTTTAGCTCGTGTATATTTTTATCATTTACCCCACCATCAACCTCTATAAGGCACTCAGGGTTTAGTCTTTTTCTCATCTCATCTAGTTTTTTTATCTTGAAAGTCACACTATCTATAAAGCTTTGTCCGCCAAATCCAGGGTTTACACTCATAAGTAGTACCATATCAAGATCTTTTAGTATATACTCAAGAGTCTCAGGTGGCGTGTGTGGATTTAGCACAATAGCAGGGCTTATGCCATATGAGCGAATCTTTTGTATAAGCCTATGCGGGTGCTTCTCTTCTTCTATATGAAAAGATATATATTTTGGTTTTAGTGGAGCAAAAAGTTCCACAAAAAATGTATTATTTTGAACCATAAGGTGGATATCTAGCGGTTTAGTTGCCACTTTTGCAACACTTGAAACTACAACGGGTCCTATAGTTAGGTTTGGTACAAAGTGTCCATCCATCACATCTACATGGACTAGATCACAACCTGAGTCGCAAATATCTTGAACATCTCTTGCTAAATTGCCAAAATCGGCAGATAAAATACTTGGTGCTATTAACATAAAAATCACTACTTTTTAAAATATTTAAAATTATAGCATTAAACATTCTGATATAATAATTGTTATGAATTTAGAAGATTTTAAAAACACTAAAGTGTTGCTTTTTGGAAAAACTAGAGCTTTTAGTAAAGATGAGTTTTTAACACAACTAAAACACCTTAATATCGAGTTAGTAGATGAGCTAAGTGAAGATGTTTTGCTTGTTATAGAGGGTGCTATGATGAGCCCAAGAGATGAGCTAAAACTAGATGAGGTTTATGCTAAAGTAAAAGATAAACTTACTAATATCGATAGTTTTGAAGATGCACTAGCAAAAACCATAGAGCCAAATACGCTTCTTATGAGCCTAAAACTAAGCCGTGATAAACAAAGACTAAAGAGTTTTTTGCAAAACAAAGCTTTGAGTGATGAGGTGTTTTTTAAGCTTATAGATATGTATGAGTGGGGTGGCGATGATTTTTTTGAAAACGATTCAAACCGCGATGTTAGTGCTGCTATCATAGTTAGATTTTATAAAAATATAGAACAAAATCACAATGTTCAGTATGCAACAACAGGGCTTGTTCATCTACTCTCACAGTGTGAAGACAAGAGAGTATTAGAGCTTATATGGAGCCTAAAACCTACAAAAAAAGCTTCAAATAAAACCCTACAGCACATCATAGCCTTGCACCCAAAAACCCCAAAACATATAGTTTTTGAACTTTTAAAGTTAGATAATCAAGAGGTATTAGATGCCATAGCCACAAAAGATGAGCTAGATGATGAGCTTCAAGAGAGGCTTATAAGCTTAGCCCCACTTGCTCTATCGACCAACAAAAACCTAACTCACAAAACCATAAAAGAGCTTATGAGTGGTGAGATTCAAGCTAAAAATATCGCTAAAAATATCTTGCTAGATGATGAGATATTTGAGCTTCTTATGCCAAAATATAGTGAGTTTTTAGCACAAAATATATCTCTTAGTTTAGATATGCAGCGAAGGCTTTTGGGTCTTTGTGATGATATCTTAGCGACTAATAAAAACCTACACAAAGAGGTGTTTTTAGAGTTAAAAAGTGAGCTTTTATATACAAATCCATCAGCCCCCAAAGATCTACTCTTAGAGGCTTTTAAAGATAGCAAAAACCATCTAGCACTTTCTAAAAACCCTACTACCCCTAGCGATATACTTCATCAGATATACGAACTTTCGGATATAAAAATACAAGAGGCACTAGCACTAAACCCCGCTACACCCATTGAGGTGCTATATCAGCTACAGTTAGACTCAAGACTAGATAGGTTGGTGAAGCAAAATATAACATTTGCAACACATATAAAAACACAAGATATGGGGTGGATATGATAGCATCAGAGCTTATAAAGGTAGTTACATCTTTGGTGGAGCAAAAAGTTCCTATGTTTTTATGGGGAGCTCCAGGGATTGGAAAAAGCTCTATAATCAAGAGTGTGGCGGAAGCTAAAAATATAGGCTTTATAGACTTAAGACTAGCTCTGCTTGATCCGACTGATCTTAAAGGGATACCATTTTATGACAAAGAGTCCCATGCAGCCCTTTGGGCACCCCCTGCTTTTTTACCAAAAGATGGTGAGGGGATACTCTTTTTAGATGAGCTAAACTCAGCAGCACCTAGTGTTCAAGCATCGGCTTATCAGCTTATACTAGATAGAAGAGTTGGTGAGTATGAACTCCCTAGCGGATGGGCGATAGTAGCTGCTGGAAACCGTGAGGGTGATAGAGGAGTCACCTATCGTATGCCACTTCCACTAGCAAATAGATTTGTCCATTTTGAGATGAGTGTTAGTGTTAGTAACTGGAGAGAGTGGGCCTTTAAAAGCGGTATAAGTAGCACCATAGTAGCCTATATAAGCTATAAAAATGAGCATCTATTTACTTTTGATGCCACAAGTGAGTCAAAAAGCTTTGCAACTCCTAGAAGTTGGGAGTTTGTAGATAGCATACTAAAAAGTACTCTAACCAAAGAGCTTTTACTTGATGCTATAAGTGGAGCAGTTGGAAAAGATGTCGCTATATCGTTTTTGTCATTTGCAAAAGTTATAGATAGGTTGCCAAATATAGAAGATATACTTGAAGCTAAAAGTTTTGAGTATAGCGATGAGGTAGATGTGCTTTATGCTCTATCTAGTGGGCTTGTGAGCGGTTATCTAAGCCACAAAGATGAGCAAAAACTTAAAAATCTTCTCATATACACACTAGAACTAAAAAGCGAGTTTGCTATAAAAATAGTTCAAGATCTAAGTAGAGCAGGGGTGAGTATGGAGTATTTAGATGAGTTTAAAAGATGGGTAGATAGGTTTGAGTATCTACTCTAAAGAGACAAAAAGGATTAGTATTGCAAAAGCTTAGCACTAAGATATTTCGTAAAAAAGTCTATGCTATAGGCGAGGGTGGTTTTGAGAAAAGACTAAGTGCTACATCTTTGGTGCTTTTAGGAGTTGGGGCTATTATAGGTGCTGGGATATTTGTCATAACAGGTAAAGCAGCTGCTACTATGGCGGGGCCTGCGATTATACTATCGTTTATATTTGCCGCTATAGCTCTTGGTATAACCGCACTTGTATATGCCGAACTTGGGACAAATATACCAGTAGCAGGGAGTGCTTATAGCTATACATACTCAACTTTAGGTGAGTTTTTAGCTTGGATGGTTGGGTGGAACTTGCTTTTGGAGTACGGACTTATAGTACCTGCGGTCTCTGCTGGGTGGAGTGGATATTTTAGAGCTTTTATGGAGAATGCTTTTAGCTTTAAGTTTCCCGCTTGGCTTAGTGGGGCTTATGGGACAAGTGATGGTAGTTTTGTAGATATATTTGCCCTTATTATGACTGCTTTGGTTTTTATACTCTTAACATTTGGCATCAAAAAAACTTCAACTACAAATGCTTGGATAGTAGCGATAAAGTTCATAGTTTTAGGGCTTTTTGTATTTACAGGCTTTAAGTATATAAACTTTGAACTCATAAGCGACTTTATGCCATTTGGCTGGGGTGGAGTTTTGAGTGCAACTTCACTTATAGTGTTTGCCTATCTTGGTTTTGATGCACTCTCAACAGTTGCTGAGGAGACAAAAGATGTTCAGAGGTCTTTACCTATAGGGCTTATAGGCTCACTTACACTTAGTACACTTTTGTATATAGTTGTGAGTTTTATACTAGTCTCTATCTTGCCATATCAAAAACTAGATGTCCCCGATGCACTCGCTTATGCTATGTTTGAGCTAGATGAGCCACTTGTAGGGCTACTTATATCTGGTGGTGCGGTTGTTACTATAACCTCTGTTCTTATAGTTATGGGGGTTGGGCTAACTAGAGTTATATATGCACTTAGTCGCGATGGGCTTTTACCAAAAAGCTTAGCGACTCTTCATCCTCGTACCAATGCCCCTTACAAGATAACCATACTTAGTGGAGTTTTTGCATCTTTATTTGCTGGGTTTGTTCCGCTTGGAGTCTTGGCTGAACTTATAAACATAGGGACCCTTTTTGCCTACCTTATGATAGGTGTGGCGGTTATTATGTTAAGAAAAGCGGGTAAAAGTAATGGCTTTAGAGTCCCTTTTGGTAAGGTTTTATTGCCCTTAAATGTGTTGTTTATGGCAGTTTTAATGTATGGCTTGTCGGGTGAGACTTGGGTAAGGTTTTTGATCTGGGGAGCTGTTGGAGTTTTGGTTTATATATTTTATGGTTCAAGGAAAAGTGAGTTAAATGTTTAAAACTGCCAAAGAGGTGCTAACGCTACCTGTTATAGTTATAGCGATGGGTTATTTTGTAGATATATATGACCTTGTTTTGTTTGGAGTTGTTAGAGTTGCTAGTCTAAGTGAGCTAGGGCTTGGGAGTGAAGATATACTAAAATGGGGATCTTTTATACTAAATGCACAGATGTTTGGAATGCTTTTAGGTGGGATACTTTGGGGAGTTTTGGGTGATAAAAGGGGGAGATTGTCGGTTCTTTTTGCTTCTATCATTATGTACTCAGTGGCAAATACTCTAAATGGTTTTGTAACATCTGTTGAGCAGTATGCTCTGCTTAGATTTATCGCAGGTATCGGACTAGCAGGAGAGCTTGGAGCGGGAGTTACACTAGTAACTGAGATACTCCCAAAGCACCTAAGGGGTTATGGTGTTATGAGTATAGCTGGTTTTGGGGTCTTAGGAGTCGTTGCTGCAAACTTTGTCTCAAGTGTGCTTGATTGGCGAAATGCCTATATACTTGGCGGTATTTTAGGGTTGTTGTTGCTTTTTTTACGGATGAGAGTAAGGGACTCTGGTATGTTTGCTAGAACTCTTAGCGAAGATATAAAGCGGGGCGATTTTCTGTTTTTGTTTAAAAAAGGTTTTGTCTTTAAAAAGTACCTAAAAGCGATAGTTATAGGTATGCCACTTTGGTTTGTAGTTAGCATACTTGTTATGTTTTCACCCGAATTTGCAAAAGAGCTAGGTATCGTAGGTGAAGTCTCTGCTGGGATGGCACTTATGTATGCCTACATAGGTATAAGTGTGGGGGATTTTGCTAGTGGATACTTGTCTCAAAAACTCAAAAGTCGTAAACTAGCTTATAGTATATTTTTAAGCCTCTCGGCTCTTAGTGTCATCTACTACTTTACACTTAGCGGGGCTAGTGTGTCGCATTTTTACTTTGAGATGTTTTTGCTTGGTACTTTTTGTGGCTACTGGGCGCTTTTTATCACTATGGCGGCGGAGCAGTTTGGTACAAATATAAGAGCTACAGTCGCCACCACAGTACCTAACTTTGTAAGAGGCTCTGTTGTTCCTGTCACATCTAGTTTTATACTTCTAAAAGGGTATGTTGGGCTGTTTGCATCTGCTGCTATTGTTGGGGGAGTTGTGTTTTTTATAGCTGCTTTGTCGCTATACTTTACACATGAAACTTTTCATAAAGACCTTGATTATGTGGAGATATAGGCTATCAAAAACTGATAGCCTATATTTTGTCTTCTTTTTTGCTAGACTCAATAATATTAAAATACTCTTTTCTAAACCTTAGTGGGTTTGAGATAGATGGGATTGGAGTTGTGTTTCCACCAGTCCCTTGGATTAATATAGTACCAGCATTTAGTACTCTATCAATGGCTCCTTGAGTGACTCTTAAGCTCTCTACTTGATTGTGGTTTAGCTCTATAGTAACTCTTGAAATCAAGCCAAACTTTGCTATCACTCTTTTAGAAGTAATGGCTAACTCACTAGTTCTCATAAATATAAAAGCTGTAACTAAGCTATATATGCCTACTAAAGCAAGAATAATCGATACCGCCTTAATCCCTATAAGTATAAGAGCCATAAGAAGTAAAACTATACCTCTTAGGTAAACCTTCCAGTGGATTTTTGCCAAAAATAGCACTTTTTCATTTGGCATAAGATTATCTTGAATATAACCCATAACTTACTCCTTGCACTGACCAGCAGCTTTTAGTAAAGCATTGCAAGGTCTTTTTTGCTCGTCTAGGATGATAGAGCTAGAGCCAGAACAGATGGCATCGGATGTTAAGGCACCAAAAAGGGTTGTTACATAGCATTGGTAAGATTTATTATCGACTGTTGCGATAAAATTGATAGCATCAAGAGTTGGTTCTCTCTGAGAGATTGTAACCTTGTTTGATGTTGTGTTTAGGGCAAAAGCTGCTTTTGTAGCTAGAGAATTATCGCTCTCAAGCCCGTTTCCTACATAAGCACAGCCACTCATCATATAGATAGGCATAACTCCTAGCACAAAAAATAAAATCTTTTTCATAGATTTCCTTAAAATATAATTTATTCACCCTTTGGTGAATGTAAAAAAAATAATAACCTAATAAACTTTAAATAATTATTAGCCTATAGGTGAAAATATTGAAAGAAAATTCTCTTGTTGATTATCTAGAAGATCCAGAAAAGTTTTATAAAACTATCTCTAAAAATATAAAACAACTTAGAAAAAAATATAAATATTCTCAGTTAGATTTTTCCATGAGTATCGGGATTAATTCTGTTAGTTTTTACTGCGATTGTGAAAATAATAAAAACAATAAACACTTTAATCTGCTTCATGTTGTTAGGATTGCGAAGTTTTTAGATATCGATATAAATGAGATAATCAAAGGGTGTTAAAATGGGATTGTGTTTTAAAAATTAAGTTCGTTTTGGTATTATTATAATCTAAAAACGATTAAGCAAAAAGGCTCTGAAGTGTTTATAAACAGACAAAGAGAATTATCACTTTTAAACGATGAGTATATCAGCGGTAGGTTTGCTTTTACAGTGCTTTATGGTAGAAGAAGAGCAGGTAAAACCACACTCTTAAAAGAGTACATAAAAGATAAGCCATCTATATACTTTTTGGTTACACTAGAAAACTTTAGTGTTGTTTTAAGAAGATTTCAAACCATAGTAGCCGATTTTTTTAATGATAGTTTTTTAAAAGAGCTAGAGCTAAAGAGTTTTGAGCAACTGTTTTCTTATATAGGTCAAAAAAATCTTAATAAAAAGCTTGTCATTATTATAGATGAGTTTCAGTATCTAAGTAAGTCCGATAGTTCGATACCATCGCAGTTTCAGTACATAGTAGATGAGATTTTAAAAACCAAAAATATCCACTTAGTACTATGTGGTTCTATCATCTCTATGATGTATGAGCAGACTCTCTCTTATAGTTCTCCACTTTATGGGAGGCGAACTAGTTCGCTAAAGCTTGAAGCGATAGAGTTTGGCTATATGGGTGAGTTTTTTCCAAACAAAACCAAAGGCGAACTTGTTGAGCTTTACTCTATCTTGTACGGTGTGCCTAAGTATTTGGAGGTTTTTAAAGATACTAAAGATATATTTCAAAGTATTGAGCAAAATATCTTAAATCCAAATGCCTATCTTTATAATGAGCCACAATTTATTTTGCAAAATGAAGTAAATGAGCCAATAACATACTTTTCTATCTTAGAGGCCATCGCAAGTGGTGAGCATAAAATAGGGCAAATAGCAGGAAAGTTAGAGAAAAATGTACAAAACATAACATCTTTTATAGCTAAGCTAATAGAGCTTGATATCATCTATAAAGATGTCCCTATAACCGAAACAAATCCACAAAAGAGTAAAAAAGGGTTGTATTTTATAAAAGATAACTTTTTTAGGTTTTGGTTCAGTTATGTTTTGCCATATAAAAGTCAGTTAGAGATAGGAAACACAAGCTTTGTTTTGTCTAAAATAAGAGAGAGTTTTAGCGGTTTTGTATCAAAAACTTATGAGGATTTAGCTGTTTTACACCTACTAAAAAACTATAACTTGCTAAAGTGTGGAAGATGGTGGAGTAAAGATGTAGAGATAGATGCTCTAGGTATCGCAAGTGATTATATAGTGGTTGCTGAGTGCAAATACTCAAATAAAAAAGTAGGGGTTGATATACTTAAGGGGTTAAAAGAAAAAGCCAAAAAAATCGATACTAAACTACCTGTAAAACACTATTTTTTATTTAGTAAAAGTGGTTTTACTAAAGAGCTAGAAGAGCTTAACGATAAAGAGGTTGTTTTAGTTGATTTGGAGTCTATTGCTTGAGATCCCAAATCAAGTTCAGGATGATAAAGTAAGCTTCTTTTTTTTAGAACCAGTTTTGAACAGATAACCCTTTAACTCTTTTAAACTCCTCTCTTTTTATGTCTGATGCTTTATGGTATTTTAACTCTTCACTAAAAGCAGTATCATCACTCCAGCTACCACTTAGCTTACGAACATCATTGTCCCAGCTTGAGCTTACTTTTTGCTCTAAAATATTTGATATAAACTTACTAATAGAAACTCCTGTTGATTTTGCTAACTTTTTTACATTTTCTTCAAGATTGCTGTCCATTATATATGGTAACTTGTGCCATTTTTTACTCCTTATATGTGTACTTATATGTGCATTATATATGATGTTGTTTTAGATTTAGATTAAGTTAGTTTTGAGATTATTATAATTTAAAAACGAACTGGAATTCATAGTTTAAGATCCCAAATCAAGTTCAGAATGACTAGCTTTTGTCATTGCTAACTCGATTTGGAATCTCTCTTTAGCGATATTAGATCCTGAATCAAGTTCAGGATGACGAAGTAAAGTTCAGAATGACTAGCTTTTGTCATTGCTAACTCGATTTGAAATCTCTTTATAAACTTCAAATAGTTATCAGCCTAATAAAAGGGTGTTAAAGTAAAAACTATTGAATAGGTTTTTGGTATGATTATGACTTAAAAGCAAATCATCAAAGGTGGTGGAGTATGAAGGTATCAAAAGCAAAAGCAAAACTCCTTTTAGAGTACCCCTTTTTTGGCTCATTAGCTTCAAAGATAGAGATTGTGCAAAATGATGACTTGCAGAGTTTTAAAACAGATGGTATCAAGCTAGAGATAAATAGTGATTTTTTAGATTCGCTCAGTACAGATGAGCTTATGAGTGTTTTGGCAAATGGCGCTATGCACATAACTTTAGAGTTTACAAACAGGCAGCAAAACCGCTCATCTTGGCTTTGGCAACTAGCATTTGACTATGCCATAAATGACATGTTGCTCTCTAGCGGATTTGTGGAGTTCGAGACTCAAAACTACCAAAAAAGGTTTACAGGGATGTATGCAGAGCAGATATATACACTGTTAAGGGATGAGATACTAAGAGATGAGCTAGAGTACGAGGGTGAAGATAGTAAAGATACCAAAGTAGATGAGCCACAAGATGATCTAGCAGATGAGAGGCTATTTGGTGAAGAGGCGAAGCTTATGCTAGATGATGAGTTAGCTAAAGGTGAAAAACTAGAGTATCTTGAGCGATTTTTTAAACTACAAAAACCATTAGAGATAAACTGGAGAGATGAGCTAAAATCAGCCATCACAAGAGATAGTAAAGACAACTACACACTTTTGCCCCCAAATAAAAAGTTTTTATATGCAGATATCTATTTGCCATCTTGTGTGAGTGAGAAGTTTAAACTTGTTGTAGCGATAGACTCATCGGGGTCGATAGATGAGCAACTTTTAGGGGAGTTTGTAAGTGAGCTAAACTATCTGGTTTTATTTTTGCCTAACTATGAGCTTGATGTTATAGTTTGTGATGATAGAGTAAGATCACACCAAAAGTTTTATAGTGGTGATAGTATAGAAGTTAGTGTAAGTGGCGGTGGAGCAACCGATTTTAGAGCTGTTTTTGAGTTTATAGATACCCATATAGATGATGTAAACTTGCTTTTATACTTTAGTGATCTTGATGGAGTTTTCCCAAAATACCCGCCAAATTATGAGGTAAAATGGGTAAGTAAAAACCAAAAAGATACACCTTTTGGTGAAGTTATAGCACTTAGATGATGGTTATGGTATCTTCTTTGTTTGGTACTAAACACAAAAAGCTATAAGCCTCATCGCCTATGGTCTCATAGCTATGAGCCACCCCTGCTGGTATAAGCAAGATATCACCCGCTTTTGCCTCTATAAAACCATCGCCTAGTTGTACTTTTGCCCTTCCACTTAACACATACTGCTCATGTTCGATGCTGTTTGTATGTAGTGGCATAAACCCACCCGCTTCTATGATAAAGTTTCTCATAGCAAAGTGCGGAGCTTCGCTAGGTGAGAGTAACATCTTCATGCTGACACCTTTTCCCGCTTTTTGTGGAGCTGCTTCTATGTTTTTTAACTCTTTATGTAGATACATACTAAATCCTGTATAATTTTACATAAGTATAACACGAAGGCGACAAAATGGTAGCAAATAGTATAGTTGAACTTATAGGTAAAACCCCACTCATAAGGTTAAATCGACTCTCAGAACTAAGCGGTGCAAATATATATGCAAAGTGTGAGTTTTTAAACCCAACAGGTTCGGTTAAAGATAGAGCCGCTTATAGTATGCTCATCGATGCCATAGATAGTGGTAAGATAGATAAAAATACAACCATCATAGAGCCAACAAGTGGCAATACAGGGATAGCTCTAGCAGCACTTTGTGCCTCTATGGGTTATAAGCTAACTCTAACTATGCCCGAATCGATGAGTATAGAGAGGCGAAAACTTTTAGGTTTTTTTGGAGCAGAGCTTGTTTTAACACCATCAAGCAAAGGTATGAACGGAGCCATTGACAAAGCTAAAGAGTTACACCAAAACATACAAAACTCTATAATATTAGGACAATTTACCAACCCCGCAAACCCTATGGCACATGAAAAAACCACCGCTATTGAAATCATAGAAGATTTGGGCAAGATAGATGCTTTTATCGCAGCAGTTGGTACGGGTGGTACACTAAGTGGAAGTGCTAAAAAACTAAAAGAGTACGATAAAGATATAAAAATATTTGCAGTGGAGCCACAAAAAAGTGCTGTTTTATCGGGCGAAAATGCAGCAGCTCACGGCATACAAGGGATTGGAGCAGGTTTTATCCCCGATATACTAGATACCTCTTTGTATGGTGAGGTTATAACCATAAAAGATGAAGATGCGATAGAGATGGCAAAGCAACTAGCTAAAGATGAGGGGCTTTTAGTGGGGATATCCTCAGGTGCAAATGTAGTTGCGGCTAAGATGGTAGCTAGTAGAGATAGTTTTAGGGGTAAAACTATAGTTACAGTACTTTGTGATACGGGTGAGAGATACCTAAGTACGGCACTTTTTGAGTAATGTTTTTAGAGACTATAAGAGCAGTTGATGGGGCGATTCAAAACATAACCTACCATCAAGCAAGATATGAAGCGACACTAAAACACTTTAAAAAAAGTAGATTTTTTAACCTTTTGGAGTTTATAAACCCACCAAAAAAAGGGCTTTTTAGGTGCAGAGTCGTTTATGATCTGGATGGAGATATAGATGTGGGCTACCACGAGTATAAAAAAAGGGTTATAAATAAGCTAAAACTAGTCTATAGCGACATAGAGTACCCTTTTAAGTATAGCGATAGAGTCGCTTTAGATGAGCTGTTTTTGCAAAAACAAGAGTGCGATGATGTGCTTATAGTAAAAGATGATTTGGTGAGCGATACCACCATAGCAAATGTCGCTTTTTTTGATGGTAAGGTTTGGTTGAGTCCTAAAAAACCGCTCTTAAAAGGGAGTACAAGGGCAAGGTATCTTGAGCAAAAAAAGATACAAGAAGCCGATATAAAAGTAGAGGATCTAAGCGGTTTTAGTAAAATTGCACTCTTAAATGCTATGGTAGATTTTGATATAATAGAGAAAAAAATAGAGGATGTTATTTGTTAGAGAGTTTAGTAAATGATGAAAAGTTTGCAGGTGTTATGCAAGAGAGCATTAGAGGGGTTTTAAGCTATTTTGTAGAGGAGCAGAAGCCTTTTGGAGTTCTTTGTAGGGTAGCAAATACTAGCTTTGAGCCACCGCTACCTAAAGATATAGTTCAAAATTTTAGCGATGTAGCACTTTTTGTTTTAGCAGAGTACACACTCCAAAGTGCCACCATAAAAAATGATGCTTTAGTTTTTGAAGCTGGTTTTGGTAGTGAAAATATCGGCAGTGAGGTTAGTGTAGAGCTTTTGGGAGTAGCTCATATAGTAGTCGATGAGGTGCCTGTTTTTATAAATGTGGCAAATCCTATCAAAAAAGATGAGCTAGAAAACTCAATGGCTTCGTTTTTAAACAACCCAGAAAACTCAAAGTTTTTCAAGTAATGATGAAGTTTTTACTACTTTTTGTAGCGAGTTTGGCTATGGCGATAGATATAGTTCAAACCCCTATAGATTTTGATGAAAAAAGGGTAGAGCTTAGTCTTGATTATATAAAAGAGCACTACAACAAAACCCCAAAAGATATAACCATAGAGCCAAAAATCATCGTTATACACCACACCGCTATGGATAGTTTTAGCGAGGCTTTTAAGAGGCTAAAACCTTCAGTTTTGCCAAATGTTAGGGGCGATATCGCTAGTGCTGGAGCCCTAAATGTTTCGGCTCATTTTATGGTAGATAAAGATGGTACTATCCATCAGTTGATGCCACTAGAGTTTATGGCTAGGCACACCATAGGGCTAAACTACAACTCCATAGGCATCGAAAATGTAGGTGGTGAGAGTTCAAACGACAATCTAACAGACGAGCAACTAAAGGCAAATATTGAGCTTGTAAAATACCTTCAAGAGAGATTTTCTAGCATAGAGTATATGGTGGGTCACTATGAGTATAGATGTTTTGAGAAAACCCCGCTTTGGCTAGAGGTAGATGATGGCTATAGAACTATCAAAAATGACCCATCGCCAAGGTTTATGCAAGAGCTAAGAAAAGAGATAAAAACCCTAAAGATAGCCCCTTGTGATAAGTAACCCGCTTTTATATTTTTTAGTAGTTTTAGCCATTGCTTCATCTTTTTACTATCTAGATAAAAACCACAAGCTTAAGATATTTAAGTTTGTGCCACCTATCGTGCTAGTTTATCTGCTAAGTATGTCACTCTCTAGCTTTTTTAGTCCCGCCACTGCTAGTGTTTATGAGCTAAATATGAGCTATCTTCTACCCGCTATGCTTTTTTTGATACTCTTAGGTGTCAAGATAAGTGACTTTTTTGTTTTAGGAAAAAAACTTATTATCGCTTATGTTTTGGCAGTTAGCTCCATAGTTTTTGGTTTTATAGTTGTAGCTTTTTTATTTGATTTTACCCCAACTATGGCGGCTGCTTTTGGCTCTATAAGTGGTAGCTGGATGGGTGGTTCGGCAAATATGGTAGCAGTTGCAAGGGCGCTTGATATCCCAAAAACCGCTTTTGGTTATGCCCTTATAGTCGATAGTGTAAACTACACTTTTTGGATAGCTTTTTTACTTTTTTTACTCCCTTTTGCTCAGAAGTTTAACAGTTTTACAAAATCTACTCAAATGCAAGAGTTAGAGAAAAAACTAAGCAAAAGTAGCAGAGTTGGCAAAAAAAGATACTCTGCTCTTTTTGTTTTCTCCCTACTTGTTTCACTGTGTGCTAACTTTTTTGCTTCACATTTTAGCCTTATAAACCACACAACAACAACGGTTATAGTCGCTACCATTTTAGGTATAGCTTTTAGTTTTACTAAGGCTAGAGAGCTAAATGGCTCTAGTGAACTCTCATCTTTTATGCTCTACTTGCTTATAGCTTTTATAGGCTCTAGAGCTGTTTTTGAGGACTTTAGTGGAGTTGGGCTTTATGTATTTGCAGGGTTTTGTGTGCTACTTATACATAGTGCGGTTATGGTTGTGGGTGCTAGAGTTTTTAAGCTTGATCTTTTTAGTATATCGGTCGCTTCACTTGCAAATATCGGTGGTGTCGCATCTGCTTCACTCTTAGCAGGAGCTTATAACAAAGCCCTTGTTGGGGTTGGCGCTTTGATGGCGATTATGGGGTATATTATCGGTACTTTTGGCGGACTAGCGGTTGCTAAAACTCTTTTGTGGATGGCTGGTTGATGGACTACACAATTTGACTTAGGGTCTATTGTTTGAGATTACAAATCGAGTTTGGAGTGACAAGGGTTTCAAGTTTGAAATGACTGCAGTACTGTCACCCTGAACTTGATTCAGGGTCTCCAACTATCAAATAGCTCCTCATCTTTAGGTTTTAAGAGTTCGTTGCTATCTTCTATGGCATCTAAGCCTCGCAAAACATCTATAAATCTCTCAAGTGTGATTTTTCCACTAATCTCAAACTCCTGATAGCTTCTATAGCTCATCCCTATATGTTTAGCAAACTCTTTTTGTGTGCCGTATCTTGCTATATTTTTTTTGCGTTTTTGTTTTGCTCTTAGAGCTAACTCTTTGGTAATTTCGCTAGTTGTTGCTAAAGAAAAATCGAACTCTCTCATCTAAAAACCCATTTTAGTGAAGTTATCATCTACAGCTTTTGTGCTTTGGAGTATCAAAAGGGCAAACTCTTGCGGTATGTTAAGATTTAGAGACTCATTTAGAAGTTTAGTGTTTTTTATATCTACCATTTTAGATATGTTTTCTTTTAAAAAAGACTCAGTTATATTATAAGCAGCAAAAGCTTCGGCTAGTTCTCTAAATGTAGTGCGATTTAGCATCTTGTTTTTAAGTAACATTTGATGGTAGGCATTGCTTGTATAGGTTAAATCATAAGCAGGAGCAAAAGCCCATTTTCCCGTACTATCCATAGTAAATGAGAAGTTTTTGGAATGGTCATCTCTGTTTCCAAAAATGGCATTAAACAAAATAATCTTTGCAATTTGCTCTTTTTGGGATTGAGCTAAGTTTAGCTTGTTTGCTACTCGGAACATATCCATAAAATCATTATAGGTTTCACTAGGGTTATAGTGCATCATGCCAGAAAATGAATGAACATGAAGCCTTTCGTCGTTTTTTCTATCAAACCTATATGTTAAAAAATGAGCCTTACCATCAAACTCTAAAAGTTCGCACGGACTCATAGTGATACCAGCCTCTTTTGCAAAAAGATGATACATATACTCTAGTTTTGTTGGAATTGAAGCATCTTTGTATTTATGTGCTAGTGATGGGTACATCGATATATCTCCATCATCGTACTTTATGATAACTGGATGGTAATCTTTTGGAAAATCTCCTTGTTTTCTAGTTAGGCTTATGGTTTTATCGTAGGGATTAAACCCCACCATAGCCTTAGCTCTTGCTCCTCCACCCGCAGAGTTTGAGACCGCTATAAGTGTTTCTAAGCTTATCAAGGAACTATTATCAGTTTTGTTTTTGTGATTTAAAAGTTTTTTTGATTCGCTGTAGAGTTGAGATATGTCTAAGCTTTTTTTATAATCCTCTCTCTTGTAAGTAGGATGAAACTCTAAGGCTCCTAGTGTATGAGTACCTAAAAACTGTAGTCTTTCTAAAATAGTAGGTTTTCTCTTTAAGTGTTCAAATATAAACCTATCCATAAAATCGATACCGTAGCTTCCAGGTAGGTGATCGCTTATCAAACCAGCTAAACCATACTGGTATGCAAGATGAGAAAATTCATAAACTTGTCTGTTTGCAACAGGCATTTTGATGGGAGAAAAATCGAGACTATTTGTGTCAGAGTACTTAAACTTAACAACCCCTCTATGTTCTACAAGTTGCCCTATCTCTCTCCCCCACGCCTTTACATAAATCATACCTACTCTTTTATACATTATTAGTGTATATTTTAACATAAATATATAAATATATACATTTTTAGAGTAGATTATGTCTTATTTTATCACTCTGAACAAGGTTCAGGGTCTATTGCTTAAGATTCCAAATCAAGTTAGCAATGACGGGGGCTTCAAGTTTGAAATGACAAAGGTTAAAATTCGCAATAAACTCTTAATAATCCTTTAGATAAAATAAGCACATCACTACAACTAAAGGTTAGTTTTGTCAATGTTTCAGCAAAGTATCTTAAAAACCATAAATCAAGATGAGAGCCTTGTAGCTACCCGTTGGGTGGCATTTCAAAAGTTTTTAGCAAAAGTCGAGTATGTTAGAGATGTCAAGGAGGAGAAGTACCAAGATGGTTTTTTAAGCGATATTTTTGAGTCGTGTTTGGGCTACACACTAGATAGTACAGACCCAAGTTCATACAACCTTGAGCGAGAGAAGAAAAACGAAACCGATGGCAAAAAAGCAGATGCGGTGATCTATGTAGATGGGCAGATAGTAGGGGTGATAGAGCTAAAAGCACAAGATACAAAAAACCTTGACAAAGTTCAGCAACAAGCTTTTTACTACCTTTCACAACACTCAAACTCAAAATATGTAATTATCTCAAACTTCGATGAGCTAAGGTTTTACATAGAAAAAAGCACAGTTTATGAGAAGTTTAATCTTTTTAGCCTTACATATGAGGAGTTTAAAAAACTTCACTTGATCCTATCGTATGAGAGCATAAAAGAGGGTATAGCACTAAAACTAAAAGAGAAATCAAACAGTTTTGAGCAAGATATATCAAAAAAACTATACAAAGATTTTAGCTATTTTAGAACTCTTCTTTTTGAAAATCTTCTAAAAAACAACGAAAACATAGAAAAAACTACACTTTTAAGACTCACTCAAAAACTATGTGACAGAATTATCTTTATACTTTTTGCAGAAGATAGAGCTTTGCTTCGTGCAAATACTATAAAAGAGATAAGAGAAGAGTTTACAAATCAAAAATTTACAAACTATGCTTTATATGATATTTTTAAATTTTATTTTGAAGCTATAAATAGTGGAAATGCTAAGCTAGATATTCCACAATACAACGGTGGACTTTTTGCAAAAGATACTCTTCTTGATAGCCTAATAATCGACGATGGAGTTTTAGACGAAAATGTACAAACTCTCTCAAACTACGACTTTTTGAGTGAAGTTGGAGTAAATATTTTGGGGCATATATTTGAACAGTCTTTAACAGACCTTGAAGAGCTTCAAGCAAATATAGATAATGTAAACTTTGATAAAACAAAATCAAAAAGAAAAAAAGATGGTGTATTTTATACACCTGAATATATCACAAGATATATTGTAGAAAATACTCTTGGCAAAATGTGTAGTGAGAAAAGAGAAGAACTTCTTATAGGAAATGGGATTTTAACCCCATCAAACCCAAAAAAACTAACAAAACAAGAACAACAAACAAAAGATAACCTGCAAGAGTATAAGAACTGGCTTCTAAATCTAAAAATCCTAGACCCAGCTTGTGGAAGTGGAGCTTTTTTAAATCAAGCTTTGGAATACTTGATAAATGAGCATAAAAATCTTCAAAATGATTTAGCTTTGATGGGTGATTTATTTGCTTCATATATGGTAGAAGAAGAAATCCTTGAACACAATCTTTATGGTGTGGATATAAATGAAGATGCAGTAGAAATTGCAAAGCTAAGTTTGTGGTTACGAACAGCAAAAAGAGGTAGAGCTCTTACGAAATTAGCCAATAAGATAATTTGTGCAAATTCACTTTTAGAGATGCCATTTAGTGAAAATAGTTTTGATGTAGTGATTGGAAATCCGCCTTATGGTGCAAAAACTTCAAAAGATGAACAAGCAAAATTTAGAAAAATTTATAAAACAGCATTATTTAAAATGGATACTTACTCTTTATTTATTGAAAGAGCTTTCCATTATTTAAAAGAAAATGGTTATTTCTCTTATATTGTTCCTTATACTTGGATGACTATTGGACAACATTTTGAATTAAGAAAATTTCTTTTAGAAAGAAATATTTATGAAATTGTTGATTTACCAACAAAAATTTTTGATGATGCAGATTTGGATACTACAATATTATTTGTACAAAATGTAAATAAAATTGAAAAAACAATCAATATATTAAAATTAGATGAAGAACAATTCAAAATTGTTAATAAAATTAGTATTGATGATATATTAAACAACAAAGAACTAATAATAAATTTAACATTATCAAATCAAGATAATAAAATTCTACTAAAAATTGATAAGTCTTCTATAAAACTAGATAGCATATTTGAAGTTTCTCAAGGATATATTCCGTATAGTCGTTCACATTTAATTAAAGAATATGGAGAAGAACAAGGTAATAAAATAGTAGATGAAAGGCTTTGGCATTCTGATTATCAAAAAACTCCAGAATTTAAACAAGAGATACAAGGTAAAGATATAAACAGATATGAATTTACAGAAAGTTTCCAATATATAAAATATGGAAAATGGTTAAATTCTCCAAGAGAACAAAAATTCTTTACATCCCCAAGAATTTTAGTTATGGAAATTACAAGAGGAAATTTTTATAAAATAAAATCTACGTATATTGAAAAAGAACTTTATAATACTCCATCTATAATAAATATTATTCATCCAAATAATGATAAAAACTATTTGAAATTTATTTTATCTTGTATTAATTCAAAACTTTATAGTTGGTATCACTTAAAAAGACATTCAAAAGCAAATGCTGAAACTTCTATACCAAAGATTTTGGTAAAAGATATTAGAAATTTACCAATCCCAAAAATAGATGAAGAATCACAAAAACCATTTATAAAACTTGTAGATGAGATTTTGGAAGCTAAACAAAAAATAAAAGATTATAAACCTCTTTTAGATGAAGCTATCAAAAACAACAACTT